>ULPX01078368.1_pt1 | contig 81879 bp, 70 predicted proteins | sample 1953911 | NCBI WGS metagenome assembly ULPX01 (sample SAMEA4835640, study PRJEB28245) | human gut metagenome | biome: gut microbiome; material: fecal sample | place: Denmark | collected 2008 | reverse complement strand
CAGCTGCTGCACCTTGTGGCGGCGTGGGCGGAAGCGGGCGGCGTGCTGACGCTGCATGAGGACGGCAAGCAGGTGCTGCGCGTCGTCTGCACGGCATTTCCGACCATGAGCACGCTCAACTGGCTGGAGACGCTCTCGCTTGTTTTCACCGCCTTCTCCTGCCCCTACTGGGAGGACGCGGCGGAGACAAGTTTCCTGATGCCGAACACGTCCGATGCGCCGTCTAAGCTCCTTGCCGTTCCCGGCGACGCGCCCGAAACGCCGCTGAACCTGCTGATTCGCAACATTGGCGACGCTGCCATCACGGCGCTGACCATATCCGCCGCGGGGAAAATCAGCTTTCATGGGCTGACGCTTGCCCCCGGCGCGGCAATTCGGATTCACCACGACGCGGGCGTTTTCGCGGCGGAAATGGTGTCGGATGACAGCACGGTGTCCATTCTGCCCTATCGCACGCCGGATAGCGCGGATGATTTGCTGCTGCGGCCGGGTGTGCTGAACGAAATCCGCGTGGAAGCCGGCTCTGCGGCGTTTGTGTCCGGGCGGTGCAAAGGGAGGTATTGCTGATGAATCTGCCGTGTCTGCTGGACGACAAAATGAAGCCGCGCGCGGATCTGCACCCGATTCGCCTGACGGTTGACCGTTCGCTTCAGCCGCTGTCGATGGCGGAAATGGTGCTGCCGCCGGAGGATGCGCCCGTCTGTGTGCGGGACTTCGTGCGCCTTTGTGACGGCTTCGGGGATGACGAAATTTACCGCGTTTCCAGCATCAGCGAAGAGCCGGGGCTGCGACGCGTGGTGCAGCTGGAGCACGGGATGGCGACGCTGGCGGACGACATGCTGCCCGCGCTGACGTACGCGGAAAACGTGCAAACCATCCTTAAGCGCATCCTGAGCTACCAGACGCGCATCCGCTGGCAGGTGGGCGACATCGAGGCGGACGAGGGGTTGGTGATTTCCGCGATTGGGCAAACGCAGTCGATTTACGCCGCGCTGACGAGCTTGCTGGACATGCTGCCCGCAAACCTCTGCTGGGCGTTCGACCAGACGAAGCTGCCGTGGAAGCTGCATCTGCGCAAGCTGCCAGAGGAAATTTCGTGCGAAGGGCGGCTGACGCGCAACATCAGCACCGTGCGCGTCACACGCGACGCGAGCCGGCTCTGCACGCGCGTGTTCCCCTATGGCTGCGGGCAGGGGCTTGACCGCGTAACGTTGACCCCGCTGCTGGGGCGCGAATACATCGACGCGGCGGACACGAAAACGTGGGGCATTGCCGCGCGGACGTTCACCAGCGACCAAATTATGGATGCGGATACGCTGAAGCGCGTGGCGGAACGCTACTTGGAGCGGCACAGTCAGCCAACCGCGACGGTGCAGCTGCAGGGCATTGACCTCTCGCGCATCACGGGCGAATCGCTGGATACCTTCCGGCTTGGTCAGCGGTTCCGGCTGGCGCTGCCGGAGGAAAATACGGTGCTGGTGGAGCGCATTGTCGCCATGCACATTCCGGACGTGTTCGGGCAGCCCGGTCGGGTGACGCTGACACTGGCAAACCGGCAGCCCGCGCTGTCGGACGAAATCGCCGATTTGCTGCGCGAGGTGAACGCAAGCAAGCTCATCGGCGGCAAGCTGACGGAATTGACCTTCCGCAATCGCGCGACCGGCACCTACACCGCCCCGATTTCGCACCCCTTCACGCTGGATGAGTACCCGTCGGTGCTGTCCTGCGTGATGCGGATGACGGCGGACAACGGCGTATACATCCAAACCATCCTGGTGGACGGCACGGAAATCCCGTACAGCGTGTGGGGCAAAACGCAGTCGCTCGATGCGCTCCCCTACCTCCGCCGCACGTCTACCGGCGCGGTTGATTCCGGTCAGCACTCCCTGCTGATGATGCCCACAAACCCCGGCGGCTTCGTGACCTCCGTCATCACGCTAAAGGTCATCGAGAAGATGGGAACGTGAGGGGCGCTGCCCCTCAACCCCGCCAAAGGGTCTTCGACCCTCTGGACTCCCTTTCGCGCGATTGAGTTGGTGACGCTCTCATACTGCTTCCGCGTGTTTATCCACAGGTTACGCACAGTATCTCATTGCTCATTATTATCAGGAGGTGATTGGCTTGCTCAATCTTTCGCAGCTTATCAGCGATTTTGAAGCCTGCATCGGCTTCCCCTACGCATCCCCCGGCACGAACGACGAGCGCGGCATCGACTGTTCCGGCATGTTCGTCCGCGCGTTCCGCCGTCAGGGCGCATCCATCTACCACGGCAGCAACACCATTTTCCGCAAGTACCTCGCCCGTTCGGGTACGATTGCATCCGCCGCCGACCTCTGCCCCGGCATGGCGGTGTTCAAGTGGAAATCCGAAACGCCCGCGCGCTTTTCAGACGGGCTGGGCGACTTCTGCCACATCGGGCTGGTCACGAGCGTGTCGCCGCTGCGCATCGTCCACGCCTCCACCGAAGGCATGGCAGTCAAGGCGGACAGCAAAATCGGCAAATGGCGCTATTGGGGCTGGCTGAAGGATGTGGCTGAAACCAGCAGCATCAATTCTGCGGACGATTCCGCCGTGTCCACTCCGTCCAGCGTGTCCCGCCCGACCCTCCGCACGGGCAGCAGGGGCGATTCCGTCCGCCTGCTGCAAACGCTGCTGAACCGCGCGGGCTACGAACTTGCCGTAGACGGCATTTTCGGCACGATGACGCGGTGCAGTGTGAAGGGCTTCCAGTCCGAGCGGGGTCTGGCGGTGGACGGCATCGTCGGCAAACAGACGTGGGCGGCGCTGGAAGGAGGCGGCACATGAGCGAATCGCTGCTTGTGGCGCTGATTTCGGGTTTCTGCACGCTGGCGGGGTCATGCGCGGGCGTGCTGGCGTCCTCCCGGCTGACGCAGTACCGCTTGGCGCAGCTGGAAAAGCGCGTCGCCCAGCACAACAACCTGATTGAGCGCACCTACCGTCTGGAGGGGCGCATGGACGAGGCGGAGCATAGCTTGCAGGAGATTCGCGGGCGGATGGCGGCATAAAAAAAGGGTGGAACGCGCGTCCACCCAAGCCCATGATGGTCATTTCTGCATCAACGCCACCGGGAAGATTCAGCCCCACCTCGACGTAAACAAAACGCTTTTCCTCCCATTTTTCTTTCAGCGTGAAGAAAAAGATTTGCACAGAAAGGATGATTGCATGAAAATCAACTGGTCGCTTCGTTTCCACAACAAGGTTTGGCTGACGACGCTGCTGGCAGTCGTCTGCACGTTCGTATTCAACCTGCTGGACTTGTTCGGCATTGAGACGACGGTGGCGCAGGAGCAGGTGATGCAGCTGGGCGCGGCGCTGCTGTCCCTGCTGAGCACCCTGGGCGTTGTGATTGACCCGACGACCCCGGGCGTCAGCGACAGCCAGACGGTGATTGAGCGGAAGTAAATGAAAAGGCAGGTACACCCATTTGCGCGGTGTACCTGCCTTTTTTGTTTATTTTCCCACGCAGAACCTGCCGAACACCTCATCGAGCAGCTTTTCCTCCACCTCGTCGCCCGTGATTTCCGCCAGCGCCATCTGCGCCTGCTGCAAGTCCACGCCCGCCAAGTCCACCGAATAGCTGCGAAGCGTTTCCTCCGCCTGATGCAGCGCGGCAACCGCCCGGCGCGCGGCTGCGATGTGGCGCGGCTGGGTCAGGGTGAGCTGGTCGCTGACGGCGGCTTGGGACGCAAGGTAGCTTTTCAGCGGCTGCAAACTGTCCGGAACGCTCGCGGAGACGGTCAGAATCGGCTTGCCGTCCGCCGCGTCTTGCAGGTCGCTTTCCGTCAGCACCGGCGGCAGGTCGCTCTTGTTCAGCACAATGCAGCCCGTCCGCCCGTGCAGCGTGCGCAGGAGCGATTCGTCCTCGGCGGATAGCGGACGGCTCATGTCCAGCACCAGCAGCACCACGTCCGCGTCCGCCAGGGCGCGGCGCGCGCGGTCAACGCCAATGCGTTCCACCGGGTCGTCCGTGTCGTGCAGACCGGCGGTGTCCGTCAGGTGGATGACGCTGCCGGAGAGCATCAGCGTGCCCTCCACCAAATCGCGCGTCGTGCCGGGAATCGCGGTCACAATCGCCTTTTCCTCGCCCAGCAGCGCGTTAAGCAGGCTCGATTTGCCCACATTCGGCTGCCCGCACAGCGCGACACGAAGCCCTGATTGCAGCAGCCGCGCGGCGCGCTCGTCGCAGGCGTCCGTCAGCGTTTTCGCCAGATGCGCAATGCGCGGCGCAAGGTCGCTCGCGGCTTCCTCTTCGCTGATTTCCTCCGGATAGTCAATGCACGCCGCCACGCCCGCCTGAATGGCGTACAATTCGTCCGCCGCCTTGCGGATGAACGACGACGCGCCCCCGGTCAGCTGGCGCATGGCGGCTTTGCGGCTCTGCTCGCCCTGCGCGGCGATTAAGTCCATCACGGCTTCGGCTTGGCTTAAGTCAATTCGCCCGTTCAAAAATGCCCGGCGAGTAAATTCGCCCGGCTGCGCTAAGCGTGCGCCGGAGGACAGGCACAGCGCAAGCACCTTCTGCGCAACGCAGCCGCCGCCGTGCAGCTGGAACTCCACCACATCCTCGCGTGTGTACGATTTGGGCGCGCGCATGATGACCGCCATGCACTCGTCAATGCGCTCCGTATCCTCCACAATATACCCGTAGGTTAGCAGATGCGTCGGCAGCGGATGCTTCCCGCCGACCGGGCGGAAGATGCGGCGCAAAATGTCTTCCGCCATGTCGCCCGACACGCGGACAATCGCAATGCCGCCCTGTCCCGGCGCGGTCGCGATGGCAGTGATGGTATCGCTCATGCTTCTTTCTCCTTTCGCGCCCAGAAATCCGCGGTGGAAATGGGTTCGCGCCACGGGGCGGTCGCATCCGCCGCCAGCCATGCTTCGCGGTCGGCAAGCATCAGCCTCATACCTTCCGCAACGTGCTTCACATGCCGAATCAGCCGCAAAACGCCTTGATACTGCCCCGTTTCCATCTCTTGCAGGCACATTCGGCTCATTTCCGGCGCTTCCCGCGCGAATCCGCCGGAGAGGTACGCGCGGGCGTTTTCCGTTACGTCGTAGAGCGCACTGCACGGCGTGAGGTCGTCGCCATCCCAGATAGCGAACATCGCCCGCGCGCCCGTGCCCGTCTCGTTCAGCCCGGCGCTGCCCGGATTGAACGCTCGCCGCTGCCCGGAAGTGACATCCCAGCAGAGGTGATTATGCCCCGAAATCAGCAGCGACACGTCTTCCGGCAGCGTATTCAGCACCTCCGGCAAATCCGGCGGATAAACCAAATGGTACGGGTCGCCGGGCGTGCCGTGCGTCAGCAGTGCCGAACCAATGCGGACATTCACCGGCAAATCAGCCAGCGAAATGCCTGACAATTGCCGCGCCGTCACACGCAGCATCGCCCAGTTGTAGCCGGCAAAATCATCCGGATGCAGCAGCCGCTCCTCGTGATTGCCCATGAGCATCGTCGCGCCGAGTGAACGCAGGGTTTCGACGACTTTGCGGCTTTCCGGGCCGAAATTCACCTGATCGCCAAGGGAAATGACGCGCCCGCAGGACTGCGCCTCCGGGGTCGAAAGAATCGCCCGAAGCGCGGCGAAATTGCCGTGAATATCCGCCATCAGCAGGGTACGCATGGGCGAAATCCTCCTTATACTATTTCCAGATAAGAATGCGCCAAGATGCGCCGCGAATTTTTCATTCTGGCTAACGTGAATGAAACGCAGCGTAGCAGCGCTACGCTAAGTGGAATGAGCGGACGCCAGAAGGGAAAAGGCGCAAGCAGATGGCGCAGTTGAATCTGGAAATCGTATTAACCCAGTATCTTTTTCGCAATCTCCACCGATGCGCGCGCGTCCTTGGCATAAAACGCGCCCATCTTCTGCGCGTACTCCGGCGTCACCACCGCGCCGCCCACCATGATGCTCGGCGGATTCGGCAGGGCGTGCAGCTGGCGTACGGTTTCCTCCATGCTCGGCAGGGTCGTCGTCATCAGCGCGGACAGACCGACAAGGCGGATGTTCTCCTTCACCACCGCATCCACCACCGTTTCCGGCGGCACGTCGCGCCCTAAATCCAGCACGTCGTAGCCGTAGTTTTCCAGCACCGTGCGCACGATGTTCTTGCCAATGTCGTGGATATCGCCCTTGACCGTCGCAATCACGATGCGCCCCTTCTTGACGGGTTCGCCGCCCTTCGCCGCCAAGCTGTCGCGGATGACGGAGAACACCGTCTGCGCCGCCTGTGCCGCGCCCAGCAGCTGCGGCAGGAACGCCACGCCGCGCTCGTAGTCCGTGCCGACCTTATCCAAGGCGGGAATCAGGTGCTTTTCAACCAGCGACAATTCGTTTTCGGTCGCCAGCGCTTCCTTCGCCAAGCGCGCCGCGTCCGCCTTGAGACCGCGGATAATCGCGTCATCGAGGTTGGTGACGGCGGCGGCGGCTTTCGCGGTTGGGGCAGACGAAACAGCGGCGGCGCGCTGCTTTTCGGCAGCAAGCGCGGCTTCCGAGCCGAAGCGCTCGACATACGCCGCGCAGGCCTCGTCCTCGCCGCTAAGCACGCGGAACGCCGCGACCGCGTCCATGATTTCCTTCTGATTCGGGTTGATGATAGGCAGCGTCAAGCCCTCGTTCAGCGCGCGAATCAGGAACGTTTGCGTCATCAGCAGGCGGTTCGGCAGGCCGAAAGAAATGTTCGACACGCCAAGGACGGTTTGCAGCCCCATTTCGCGGTGCACCGTGCGGACGGCGGCGAGCGTCTCTTCCGCCTGATCCTGCTGGGCGGAAACGGTCAGCGTCAGGCAGTCGATGAACACGTCCTCGCGGGGGATGCCAAAGTGTTCCGCCGCCTCCACAATGCGCTTCGCAATTGCGACGCGCTCCGCCGCCGTCTTGGGCAAGCCCTTCTCGTCCAGCGCCAGACCGACGACTGCCGCGCCGTATTTTTTCACCACCGGCAGCAGCGTTTGCAGCACTTTCTCTTCGCCGTTGACGGAGTTGACCGCCGCTTTGCCGTTATAGACGCGCAGGGCGGCTTCCAGTGCGGCGGCGTTGGTGGAATCCAGCTGAAGCGGCACATCCACCGCTTCCTGCAATTTCCTGACCACGCGCGGGAGCATGGCGACTTCATCCACGCCCGGATAGCCGACGTTGACGTCCAGAATCTGCGCGCCCGCGTCCACCTGCGCAATGGCGACATCGACGATGTAATCCAAATCGCCCGCCAATAACGCCTGCTGGAAGCGCTTTTTGCCCGTCGGGTTGATTCTTTCGCCAATGACCCGCACGCCGGAGATTTCCAGCGGCATCGTCGGCGTGCAGAGGAAGCTGCCGTGATGAATGTCGCGCGCGCCGGGCGTCATGGTGTGCACAGCATCGTGCAGCGCGCGGATGTAGTCGGGGTTCGTGCCGCAGCAGCCGCCGACGATGCTCACGCCCGCGCCCACCACATCCACCATCGTGCGGGCGAACTCCTCCGGCGGCAGGTCATAATGCCCATCAACCGGATCGGGCAGACCCGCGTTCGGTTTGGCAATCACGGGCAGGGTCGTCACACGGCAAAGCTCCTGAAAGAGCGGCAGCAGCTGCTTCGGCCCCTGCGAGCAGTTCAGACCAATGGCGTCCGCGCCCAAGCCTTCCAGCGTCCGCGCCATGGACGGAATTGTGCAGCCGGTGAAGGTGCGCCCGGTTGCGTCGAAGCTCATCGTCACCCACACAGGCAGCGTCGAATGCTCCTTTGCGGCAAGCAGGGCGGCTTTTGCCTCGTACAGGTCGGTCATCGTCTCGATGCAGATGAGGTCAGCGCCCGCGTTCACGCCCGCGTCCACAATCTCCGCGAACATATCCACCGCCGTCTCGAACGGCAGCGTGCCCATCGGTTCAAGCAGTTCGCCCAAGGGGCCAATATCCAGCGCGACGCGGGCGGATGTGCCGATGCAAGCCTTTTTCGCCGCTGCAATGGCGGCAGACACCACATCCGCGACCGTGTAGGGCGTTTTCTGCATCTTCCGCCGATTCGCCCCGAACGTGTTCGCATAGACGATTTCCGTGCCCGCTTCAATATATTGCCGGTGGATATTCGTCAGCAAATCCGGGTTGGTGATAGCAAGCAGCTCAGGAATTTCACCGAGCTTTAGCCCGTGGCGCTGGAGCATCGTGCCCATTGCGCCATCCAGAAAAGTCAGCTTATGTTCCACAGGTTTTTCCTGCCTTTCGCAAATTGCAGCGCGTCCGCATCGCGCAAAAGTCACAGCCACGAATCCGCGCCTGCTGCGGGGTATCCGACAGCCCAATCACAGCGGTGACGCTCTTGAGCGGGTTCATCAGGTTCGATTCGCTGAGGGTGACGCCCAGCCGCCGGGTCGCGTCAGTCAGCGCCAGCAGCGGGCTTTGCACGTCCAGCGGCAAATCGCCGTAGCCGGGGCTGAAGCGGTCGGTGAGGTACTTGCCGGGCAGCTTCGCGGCGATTTCGCGCTCCGCCGCGTTGCAGCCCGCTTCGACATACGCGCCGCCGAAGCCGTCCAGCAGCAGCGCATCCGCAAAATCCCGCGCCTGTACCTGCCGCGCCAGCGCATCGAACGTCGTGCCGAGGGTACACACGAGCAGCGCCGCGTGAGAACACGAGCGCAGCATAACCGCGGCGGTTCTGCCGGGCAAAACAAGCTGCCCGCCAAAGAGCGACGGCATCCCGTTTTCCCACGCGATTTCGGACACGCGGTAGGTGCAGCGCGGCGTGACGGTTTTCATGCACTGCGCGGCAATTTCCGCCATTTTTCGGTGCATGTCGCCGCTTTCGTCCGCGCGAACACCCGCATAGCGCAGGGCTTCGTCAAGGTCAGGGGTGATGGGAGAAGCGTCCATACGTCACCTCGTCAAAATAAGGATACAAACGCATTCCAAGCGTTGATGAGGTTCTCCGTGTGAATGGGCTGGGCAAGCGCCGCTTCCAGCGCAATCAGCACCACCAGATGCAGCGGATAGAGGGCATAGCCGACCCAGCGCGGCATTTTCACCTGCTGGCTGATGGGCAGCAGCATCAGCGGCAGCGCCCAAATTGCCATCGTTTGCAGCCGCAGCCACGGCGAAATCACCGCGCCGATGGCGGAGGAGGTCAGCGGCGTGACATCCTGCCCGAACAGGTGGGTTACGCCGACACTGCTGCCGCCCCAGTACAGGCAGAACGCAATCATCACGCACGCAATGCCCGCCCGGCTGCCGCGCACGCCGTAGAGCAGCATCACCAGCATCACGCCGCGCCAGCCATAGTCGCACCCCAGCAGCTGCGCCGCGAAGAGCGCCAGAATCGGCGCCCAAATGTGGCTGAGCAGTTTTTTCGCCTTCAAGCCCCACACGCCGCACAGCGCAACGAGCAGCGTCAGGAAAATGTTCGGCTGATTCCAGCTGTGATTGAGCGCGACCATGTAAATCGGCTGCGACACCAGCCCAATCAGCATTAGCCGCCCCAGATATTTCGGCACGGAGCGCGTGTAGCTGATGCCTACGACCATGCACCAGCAGTACAGCGGAAAGGCAATGCGCCCCAGCATCCGCATTTCAGCAATCTGCGGGAAGAGCATTTTGCCCGCGTGGTCAATGAACATGAACACAAGCGCGAGGATTTTCAGCACGCCGGTGGCGGTGCAGCCCGCAATGACGGGATTCCGGCGCGCGGCGAAGTCTTTGGACGGCATAGGTGGAATCTCCTTTCGGCAAGGAATCTGATTCAGTATACCGCAAATTCAGGCAGGAATCAAGGGACTTTCACCTGCCCATCACGCGCGGGATGTAGAATAAACGCTGAAAAGACAGAAAGGGGGGTATGCGGATGCAGCGGAAGCACATTATCAGCCTGTGCATTCTGCTCTGCGCGCTGGCGGTGCTTGTGGCGTTTCGTCCTTCGGCGGATGAAACCATGCCGCTGACGGGCAGTGCGTCCGCCGGGCTGATTCTGCTTGACGGGCCGTCAGGGGGCTACTATGTGCTGGCGGTCATCGACCAGAGCCGCGCCGACCGTGCCGGCATCGAGGCGGGCGACACGCTGCTCACCCTGAACAGCCAGTCTCCCGCCGATCTCACCGCGCTGGACGCTTTCTTCTCCGCCCAGCAGCAGCCCTGCGTCATCACCATCCAGCGCAAAGGAAAAACACTTGACATCCATCTCCCCGCCCCATAACGGTTGCTTTTCGTCCCGGATTTGGCTATAATGAAGGCGTAGGAAACCCAATTCAGCACATCAAACCAGAGCAAGAGGTGCTAACCTATGACACTCTTAATCGTTGACGATGAAGCCCGCATCCGCGACCTCATCCGCAAGTACGCCGCCTTCGAGGGCTACAACGTCGAGGAAGCGTCAAACGGCATGGAAGCCATCGAAAAGTGCCGGCAAAAGAACTATGATCTCATCATCATGGACGTGATGATGCCCGAACTCGACGGCTTCTCCGCCTGCCGCGAAATCCGCCGCAAATCCCAAGTTCCCGTGATTATGCTTTCCGCGCGCGGCGAGGAGTATGACCGCATTCACGGCTTCGAGCTGGGCATTGATGATTATGTCGTCAAGCCCTTTTCGCCGCGTGAACTGATGATGCGCGTGTCCGCCGTTTTGAAGCGCACCGCCGCCAATGTGCCCGCCGCGTCCGACGGTGAGCAGGTGACCATCGGCGATATGGTGGTGGACTTCGCCGCGCGCCAAGTGACCATCAAGGGCGAAAAGCTGAATCTGTCCCCCAAGGAGTACGACCTGCTGTTCTACATGGTGCGCAACCGCGGCATTGCCCTGACGCGCGAGAAGCTCATCAGCGACGTATGGGGCTACGACTTCTTCGGCGACGACCGCACGCTGGACACGCACATCAAGCTGCTTCGCAAGAGTTTGGGTGAGTACGCCGACAAGATTACGACGCTGCGCGGTGTTGGGTACAGGTTCGAGAAGGACTAAGGGAGACCCCAGAGGCTCTGCCTCTGGACTCCGGCAGGGCGCTGCCCTGCACCTGCCAAAGGGTCTTCGACCCTCTGGACTCCCTTTTCGCGATTGAGTTGGTGACGCTTTCATACTGTTTCCGCGTGTTTATCCGAGGAGACGAAAAGGCTGCGCCTTTGTAAGCAAGAGGTGTTTCGCTATGCGCAAAAATCCGAAAGAAAAAAAGCATCCCCGCATCCGCCGCCGAGTTTTCGCTTACTTGGCGGCGTTTGTCGCGTTCGTCCTTGCGCTCCTGTGGCTGATGCAGATTGTCTGGCTGGACGACTTCTACCGCTGGGACAAAACGCGGCAAATCACCCAGGCCGCCGACGCAGTGGAGAGCAACATCGGCAATGAGCAGCTGTCCGCGCTGATGGACAGGCTCGCGCAGCAGAATGACGTCTGCATCCTCCTGCTGGACAGCGACAAACATGTCTTTTTGTCGTCGGATGACATTCATTACTGCCTCATCCACCGCATGAGCAGCCGGGATTTGTCCTTCTGGTGCTCGATGATTCCCGAAAACGGCAATACGCTGACCAAGCTGTTCAACATCGCCCCATTCGGCGGCGACCAGTACAACAGCCATCAATTCCGCGGCAACGTGCCGAAGATGGAGGACGACAAGAAGCAGAGCCTGCTGTGCGCGCGCCGTGTCACCCTGCCCGACGGCACGGACGGGTATCTGCTGCTCAACTCCATCATCACCCCGCTGGACAGCACCGTCGCGACCCTGCGGACGCAGCTGATGCTTATCACCATCATCGTCCTCCTTGGCGCAACACTGCTGGCGATGCTGATTTCCCGCAAGGTGACGCGCTCCATCGTCGAGACAAGCGAAGCGGCGCACTCCCTCTCGCGCGGGCAGTACGAAATTCCCCCGCATGGCTGCGAGTACCGCGAAATGGCGGAGCTGAACGGCACGCTGGTATACGCCGCAAAGGAGTTAAGTCAGGTGGAGAACCTGCAGCACGAGCTGATTGCCAACATCAGCCACGACCTGCGCACGCCGCTGACGATGATTGGCGGCTACGTCGAGATGATGCGCGACATTCCCGGCGAGGCAACGCCGGAGAACATGCAGGTAATCATCGACGAGACGCAGCGCCTGACAAGTTTGGTCAACGAACTGCTGGATTTCAGCCGCCTGCAGACGGGCGCGCTGGCGCTCAATCCCGCGCCGTACCCGTTTACCGCGTCCGTGCAGGCGATTACCGACCGCGTGAGCCGCATGGTGCAGCAGAACGGCTATCAGGTGGTGTTCCATCCGGCGGCGCAGGTGAAGGCAATCGCGGATGAACAGCGGATTGCGCAGGTGGTGTACAACTTAGTCGGCAATGCGCTGACGTACACGGGCGAGGACAAGACGGTCGAAATCCATCAGGAGGTCATCGGGAAGATGGTGCGCCTGACGATTCACGACAGCGGAAAGGGCATTGCGCCGGAGGAACTGCCGCTGATTTGGAATCGCTACTACCGCACGCAGGAGACGCATAAGCGGGCGATTATCGGCAGCGGCTTGGGCTTGTCGATTGTCAGGAGTATTCTGGAAAAGCATGATGTGCCGTTTGGGGTTGACAGCAAGGAGGGCGAAGGAACGTCGTTCTGGTTTGAACTTCCGCTGGCGGAGGGGTAAGAGCATGGCGGATGCCCTTATGGATTCTTCGCATTCTGCGTGAGCAGGGAATTTCGCCTCTGCGGAGGCGACCAAAGGGCAATGAAAACAGACGAACGTCTGCGATCGCCCTTTGGAAACCTTCGGCGCCGCCACTCTTAGGTTTTCATGCAGCATGACTTGCCCATTTCTTGGATAAACACGCGGGCACAGCATGAAGTTGTTACCAACTCAATCGCGCGGAAGGGTCAAGGGAGGAACTCCCTTGCGGAGTCCAGAGGCAGAGCCTCTGGGTTCGCCCACTGATGATTTTTCGCCTACCCCCTTCCATTTCCGGGATGAATATGGTATAGTAGAAAGGTACGTCTGTATATAATGGAACGACCACGGAAATGTAAGGAGAAAACCCATGATCACGGTAAGCAATGTTTCCCTGACCTTCGGGGGTCAGAAGCTGTTTTCGGGTGCGGATTTGAAATTCATGCCGGGCAACTGCTATGGCGTTATCGGTGCGAACGGCGCGGGCAAATCGACGTTCCTGCGCATTTTGTCCGGCGAGCTGGAGCCCACGACCGGCACGGTGACGATTCCCGCGGGGCAGCGCCTGTCCACCTTGAAGCAGGATCAGTTCAAGTACGATGCCTATCCTGTGCTGGACACGGTAATCATGGGCAATCAGCGCCTATACGACATCATGAAGGAAAAGGACGAGCTGTACGCGAAGCCTGATTTTTCTGACGCGGACGGCGAACGCGCTGCCGAGCTGGAGGGCGAATTTGCGGAGATGGACGGCTGGAACGCCGAGTCCGACGCCGCGACGCTGCTGACCGGTCTGGGGCTGCCCGTTGAAATGCACACGATGCTCATGGGCGACCTGAAGGGCGGCGAGAAGTTCAAGGTGCTGCTGGCGCAGGCGCTGTTCGGCAATCCGGACATCCTGCTGCTGGACGAACCGACGAACAACCTTGACAACCGCTCCGTCGCGTGGCTGGAGGATTTCCTGATGAATTTCCCCGGCACGCTGATCGTCGTGTCCCATGACCGCTGGTTCCTGAACAATATCTGCACACATATCGTCGATATCGACTTCAATCAGGTCAAGCTCTACGTCGGCAACTACGACTTCTGGTATGAATCCTCCAAGATGATGCAGAGCCTGATGAACGACCAGAAGAAGCGCCGTGAGGACAAAATCAAGGAACTGCAAGCCTTTATTCAGCGCTTCTCGTCCAACAAGTCCAAGGCGAAGCAGGCGACCAGCCGCCGCAAGCTGCTCGATCAGCTGACCATTGAGCAGATGCCCGCTTCTTCCCGCCGCTATCCGTGGGTGTGCTTCACGCCTGAACGCGAGGCGGGCAAGGACATCCTGCAGGTGTCGAACCTCAACTACACGCAGGACGGCGTGCAGCTGCTCAAGGACGTGTCCTTCATCGTCACCAAGGGGCAGAAAATCGCCCTTGTCGGCTCGAACGAACAGGCGCAGACCGCCCTCTTCCGCATCCTCGCAGAGGAAATCAAGCCCGACAGCGGCAGCTTCAAGTGGGGCGTTACCATCTCCACCAACTACTTTCCCAAGGACAACAGCAAGTATTTTGACGGCTGCAACCTCAACATGATGCAGTGGTTCGCCCAGTATTCGCCCGAACAGCTGGAAACGTACATGCGCGGCTTCCTCGGCCGGATGCTCTTCTCCGGCGACGACGTGTACAAGCCCGTCAGTGTGCTTTCCGGCGGCGAGAAGGTGCGCGTCATGCTCTCCCGCATGATGCTCTCCGGCGCGAACTTCCTCATGCTCGACCAGCCCACCAACCACCTCGATTTGGAATCCATCACGGCGGTCAACAACGCGCTGATCAACTTCCCCGGCAACGTGATTTTCACGTCGCAGGACCACCAGTTTATCACGACCATCGCCGACCGCATCATTGAAATCAAGCCCGACGGCACGATTGCCGACTACTACTGCGGCTACGAAGATTATCTGGAGAAGATTCGCGCGCAGGAGGGGTAAATCAACAGCAAAAATCCGCCGCACTTCCGTTTGCTGGAGGTGCGGCGGTTCTTTATTCGTGCTGTTCCTTGAAATCATCCATGACGACAATGCCGACGCTGTTCAAATCGTACGGCGTCGCCTGATAGACGAAGTAGTTCAGCCAGTTGCAGTACAGCAGGTTTGCCGACGAGCGCCACGAGCAAATCGGCGCGCGGGTATCGTCGTCATCGGGATAGTAGTTGCAGGGCACATCGGGGTGGAGCCCGGCGGCTTTGTCGCGCAGGTACTCCTTCTCCAGCGTGTCCGCGTCGTATTCGCTGTGACCGGTGATGAAAATCTGCCGTCCGCCGTGGGTGGAAATGGCATAAACGCCCGCTTCGTCGCTTTCGGCAAGGATTTTCATCTCCGGATGCGCCAATATATCCTCCCGGCGGACGGTCGTGTAGCGGCTGTGCGGCACCATGAACGTATCATCAAAGCCGCGGAAGAGGATGCTGTTTTTATGCACGACGCGGTGACGGTACACACCGGACAGCTTCTTCTCCATCATGTGCTTCGGCACGCCCCAGTGGTAATACAGCCCCGCCTGCGCGCCCCAGCAGATATGGAACGTGGACGTAACGTGCGTTTTCGTCCACTCGAAGATGGCGCACAGCTCGTCCCAGTATTCCACGTCCTCGAACGCCATCCGCTCCACCGGCGCGCCGGTGATGACCATGCCGTCATACGTCTTGCCGCACACCTGATCGAACGTCTTGTAGAACGCGAGCATGTGCTCCTCGGACGTGTTTTTCGCGACGTGGGACTTCACCATCAGCAGCTCCAGCTCCACCTGAATCGGCGTGTTGCCCAGCAGGCGCGCCAGCTGCGTTTCGGTGGCGATTTTGGTGGGCATCAGGTTCAGCAGGAGGATTTTCAGCGGGCGAATATCCTGCGTTTTCGCGCGCGTGTCGGTCATGACGAATATGTTTTCGCTCCGCAGCGCGCTGGCGGCGGGCAGGTCGTTCGGAATGCGGATTGGCATGATGCTGTCCCTCGTTTTGCGTGTTGATGGCGGGATTCGGCGCGATAGATGCGAATCTCTATTTTATTATACTGCTTTTGCGGGAAATGTCAAATGGGGGATGATTGTGCGAATCCTGCATCCGCGGCGGGATTGTCTGCGGGCACTGCTTCTGGATGAATGCCGAAGCGGCGTCTCCCTCACGCTGAGAGAGACGCCGCAGCTTATCGAAAAAGTTCACCAGTCGGTGGTCTTTTCCGCCGACGAGCGCGTTTATAGAGATAATTCCCCACAAGCAGGAAATTGCTTTCGCACAGGATGCTGCCTGCGCCGCTTCGGCGATTACTTGCCGTCCGGCTTCATCAGCATGTCCTTGTCCAGCATCGCCGCGTCTCGGGCAAGCACCTCGTCAATCATGGTCTGCAGCGCCTTCATCTGCTTCTCGCTGTTGATGCCGCCCAGAATTGGCTCGCCCACCATGTTGCCGTTGCGGTCCACCACCACGGTGGTGGGGAACGCCGTGATGCTGTAGGTCAGCTTTCCTGCCTCGCTGTCCGCAGGGAAGTAAATGTTCTGATACATGGCGCCCTTCTTTTCCAGAATGTTCTTGGCTTCCATGATCATGCTTTCGTCGCCGCCGATGGTGTCCGCGTTGATGCCGATCACCGCGCCGCCCTTCAGCTTGAGTTCTTCGTTAAGTGCGTTCAGCTCGCCCAGTTCCCCGATGCAGGGAGCGCAGGCAGAGAACCAGAAGTTGATCACCGTGACGGAATTCTCCTTAAACAACTCATTGCTCACGGGATTGCCGTCTAAATCCATGCCCTGGAAAGCAGGGAACTTCTCGGACGAATCATCTTCCACACGCATGTCCTTGTCATCCATGCTGCCGTCCGTCATCATCATCCCTTCGCCGCCCATGACGATGCCGCCGCCCGCCGTCACCACGCCGCTCTCCAGCGCCACGTCCGAGCCCGCCGTCACGTCGTCTTTCGGCATGAGCCTTTCCATCTCTTCGTCCAGCCGACGGATGGTCTCGATGTCCTGCTGAAGTAGTTTGTACTCATCCTCCGTGAACTTTTCCTTCTTCAGTTCCAGCTGCGCCGTCAGGTAATCGGCGTAACTCATGTTCATGTCGGGTTGCTTGTCCATCATGCCGAAGAACCGGTTCCACAGGTCCATGTTTTTCTCGAACACGGCGTTCATTTCGGCAGTCAGCATTTCCAGCTTCTTTTCGGCACAGTCGCATTTCTCCCCGCAGCTGCACTTTTCATCGCACATGCCCGTCATGCAGGCGCAGTCATCCATGGCCTTGCCATCGATGATGCAGGTGCAGGTTTCCTCCATGGTCTGTGCCCCGTCCGTTCCGGACGGCTTCGTGCAGCAGGCGGAAGTGCAGCAGGCGGAAGCCGCTCCTATGGTGGTCAGCATACACAGCGCCAGCAGCAGCGCAATCCAGGTCTTCTTCATTGAAAATGTCCTCCGTTTCTTTTCTGTGATTATTTCTCCACGGCTTGTTTGCCGGCTGGATTCTCTTTTTCCTTTGCCCCGCGGCTCAGCCCGCAGCGGAAGCTGACCGCGCCCGTGGGACACGCCTTGACGCACATGCCGCAGCGGATGCATTCGGGATGATCCGGTGTCTTCGTCACGTCCACGTCCATCTTGCAGGCTTTCTCGCACCTGCCGCAGTGAACGCATTTGTGCGCGTCCACCTGCATTCCCGTCAGCGATACCCGGTTAAACAGCGCGTAGAACGCTCCCAGCGGGCATAGCCACTTGCAGAACGGGCGATAGAACAGCAGGCTCAAGACGACCACTGCGCCCAGCACGACGCTCTTCCATGTAAACAGGCTGCCCAGTGCGCTTCGGACGCTCTCACTGGCGAGGGACAGCGGAATCGCGCCTTCCAGTACGCCCTGCGGGCACAGGTACTTGCAGAAGAAGGGATTGCCCATCCCCACCTCGTTGGTGAAAATCAGCGGCAGCGTCACCGTCAGCAGCAGAATCAGGTACTTGAGATACCGCAGCGGTCTGAGCTTCTTCGTGGACAGCTTCTTCTTGGGCAATGGAATCTTATGAATCAGCTCCTGAAACCACCCAAAAGGGCACAGAAAGCCGCACACAAACCGCCCCAGCAGTACCCCCAGCAGAATCAGCGTGCCTGTTACATAATAGGAAAACTTGAATTTGGACGAGCCGATTACCGACTGCACCGCCCCGATGGGGCACGCGCCTGTTGCGGCAGGGCAGGAGTAGCAGTTGAGCCCCGGCACGCAGACGGTCTTGCCCTTTCCCCGGTAAATCTGCCCCTTAAGCAGATTGGGCAGGTGCGGATTTGTCAGCAGCGCAGCGCAGGCCTGCGCAAATCCCCGAAACCGGGCGAGAAATCCGGAAACGGGCGGAGCCTTCGAAGTTTTTTTCTTCTTATCCAATGCCCACACACTCCAGGCAGATTCGGACGGCCTTGGACAGCACCGTGGCGGCCTCGCCCCGCTGCGCGCCGTAAATCAGCATCGCCGCGCCCAGTATCAGCACGCCCAGCCTCACGACGCGCCTGCCCGCAGCCGATGAAATGAGATTCATGAAGCTTCCCTCCTTTTGTCTTCTCGCAGGCTCATTATACGATAGCGGGGGTAAAATCTACGTTAAAACAGAAAATTTTATGCGCATTTTATGCCGATATGCTATACTGGACATGATCACACGAGCGCAAAGGAGGCGCAGTATGCGGATTTTGATTGTGGAGGACGAGCGGGCACTGTGCGACACGCTGGTCAAAAGCCTGAAGCAAAAGGGCTACGAGGTGGATGCCTGCTATGACGGCGATTCCGCGCTGGACTGGCTGCTGACGGAGAAGTACGACCTGCTTCTGCTGGATTTGAACCTGCCTGGACGGGATGGCATGGATCTGCTGAAAACGCTGCGGGAGCAGGACCGGGAAACCCGTGTGCTGATTCTTTCCGCCCGCAGCCGAATCAGCGACAAGGTGGAAGGGTTGGACTGCGGCGCCAACGACTATCTGGTCAAGCCCTTTCATCTGGAGGAGCTGGAGGCGCGGGTGCGCAGTCTGACCCGGCGCAGCTTTGTGCAGCACGACGCGGTGCTGCGCTGCGGGGAGTTGTCCTTCGATACGGTAAAACGGACGGCACAGGTAAGGGGCGAGGTCGTCGCGCTGACCCGCAAGGAAAACGGCATATTGGAATACCTGCTGCTTAACCAGGGACGGCCGGTAAGCCAGGAGGAGCTGATGGAGCATGTGTGGGACGGCAGCGTGAACAGCTTCAGCAACTCCATCCGGGTGCACATCTCATCCCTGCGCAAAAAGCTGAAAGCGGCGCTGGGCTATGACCCGATTCTGAACCGCATCGGCGAGGGTTATCTGATGGGAGGCCGTGAGCCATGAAACGACTTTTGAAACGCCTTTCTCTGCAATGGCGAATCACACTGCTGACCATTCTGCTGCTGGCGACTGCCTGCGTGACCATGAAAACGCTTTTGTGCTCCTCTGGCCATGCCTATATGGACTCCATCGGCAATTATGTGATGCACTATGTGCAGGAGGATCCGCAGGCCATCCGCGTCGACATTCCTAACGAGCAGTGGAAGGATCTGTCGGAGCGCTTCAATGGAGAGTTCGTGTTGGAGCTGAGCGGCGCGAAGCACAGTTTCTGCATTCGCGGCTGGTACATCGCGCTGGCGGTGACGGCGCTGGGCGGCGCAGTGGCGTATTTCGTCAGCGGAAAGGCGCTGAAGCCGCTGAAGCGTTTTACCGCAAAGGCAGAACGCGTGCAGCTGCAGAGTTTGACGGAAATCACCCTCAGTGAGGATGAGGCCGTGGAGTTCAGCCGGCTGAGCCGTGCCATCAATCAGATGCTGCTGCGGTTGAATCAGGCGTTCGACGCACAGCAGCAGTTTGTGGGCAACGCCGCCCATGAGCTGCGCACGCCCCTGGCGCTGATGCAGGCGCGGCTGGATCTGTACATGGCCACAGACCACGGAGATAATCGTCCGGAAACCGCAGAAACGATTTCCATGCTGCGGGAGCAGACCGAGCGGCTATCCAAAATGGTGCGGACGCTGCTGGATATGAGCGACTTGAAGACTGTGCCGCGCACGGACAAAATCCAGCTTGCCCCCATGATTGAGGAGGTGCTGGCAGATCTGTCGCCGCTGGCGGAAAAGAGCGGCGTGGCGCTCTCTCAATCCGGCGAAGATCTTTGGATTACCGACAGCGACGTGCTTGTATATCGATCGATTTTCAACCTGGTAGAGAACGGCGTAAAATACAATCATCCGGGCGGCAGCGTACGCGTCGCCGCGTCGCGCCGGGGCAGCAGCGCGGTGATCGAGGTCAGGGATACGGGCTGCGGCATCCCGGAAAACTTCAGAGAAAGCGTGTTTCAGCCTTTCTTCCGGGTGGACAAGTCCCGCAGCCGGGAAAAGGGCGGCGTGGGGCTGGGCTTATCGCTGGTCTGGGAAATCGCTCATCTCCACGGCGGCAGCGTGCGCATCACGGAGAGCGGCAAAGACGGAACCGTGATCGAGCTGACACTGCCCATCTCTGCGGAGGAACAAGGCATACCATGCGGATAAACCAGTGCGGGACAGTCTACGAAAGACTCCTGCCCGTTCGTTTGTCTTGAAAACACTGGTTTTTCAGCCGCTTGTATGGTATAATACTATTTCCAGATGAAAAGGCGCAAGCAGATGGCGCAGGTGAATCTGGAAATAGTATAATATTCGTGCTTTCAAATATGGGCAGGAGGTGGATATATGGCTGCTGCAAAACGAAAATCCATTGCGAAGCTCTGCCTTGCGCTTGGTCTGTTCGTTCTTGCCGGTTTTTTTCGCCAGGCGGATCGCGTGGGCGCTCCGCTGCCCTCTGCCGCTTTCTTTCTGCTGACCAACCTGATTTACATCGGTCTGGCCATGGGCTGGGGCTTTTCCATATCTCGCAGGATTCTGCACCGCTGTGATCGGCGCTGGCTGCTGCTTGGATGCGCCATGGCCGTGCTGTGGCTATTCCTGCGTACGGTCAAATATCGCTTTTTCAACGACGATACCGTTACACGCTATCTGTGGTATTTGTATTATGTGCCGCAGATTCTTGCGCCGCTGTTCAGCCTGTTCGCCGCGCTGCAGCTTGGGCGGCGCGAGGGCGACACGTTTTCGCTCCGGTGGTATCTGCTGTTTCTTCCGGCGATATGCCTGATTGGCGGCGTGCTGACCAACGATCTGCACCAGATGGCCTTCCGTGCCGCGCCGGGCGCTGCAACGCTATCAGCCGACTATATTCACGGCTGGGTGTACTATCTCGCCATGGCGTGGATTGTCGTTCTGCTGCTGGCAACCGGGGCTGTTATCTATTGCAAGTGCCGCGTGTCTGAAAGCAGGCGATACGCATGGGTGCCACTCTGTGTATTTCTGGGCGGATTTGCGTTGTGCGCGCTGAGTTTTGCCAACATCTACACGTTCCACAAGATACCGGAATGCTGCTGCCTGACGTTTGCGGCGTTCTGGGAGAGCTGCCTGCAGGTGGGGCTGCTGCCAACCAACGACCATTACCGCTATTTCTTTTCCGAATCCACCGTTGCCGCGCAGATTGTGGACGAGCAGGGCGTCCCCATCTACCGCGCGAAAAATGCGCCGGAGCTCACCGCCTGTCAACTGGACGCAGCGGCGCGCGAGGCGATTCTGCTGAACGCGGACACGCGGCTGCAAAGCGCGCCGGTGCAGGACGGGCGCGTGTACTGGGTGGAGGATATTTCAAAAATCAATCGGATTCAGGCGCAGCTTGCCGAAATCAACACCCGGCTTTCGGAGGAAAACGAGCTGATACAGGCGGAAAACGAGCTGAAGCGTCAGCGCGCGCAGATTGAAGAAAAAAATCGGCTCATGGACGAGATGATTGCGCTCGTGCAGCCTCAGCTGCTTCAAATCAACCAGCTTCTGGGCGAAGAAAGCGTTCAAAAGCTGGATATTCAAAAATTAAAGCAGATCTGTCTGCTGGGCGCGTATGTCAAGCGGCGGGTCAATCTTGCGCTGATTTGCGATAAGAAAGCGGTCGTCCGCGCGGACGAGCTGACCCACTGCCTCCGAGAATCGCTGACTTATTTGACGCAGTACGGCGCTGTCTGCGCGCTCCATCAGGAAGGAACAGACAGCGTATGCAGCTGCCACGCGCAGAGCGCTTACGACTTCTTCGAGGACTGTCTGGAGGCAGCGCTGCCCTCGCTCAGCGCGCTGATGGTGCGCGTGGAATGCGGCAGGCGTTTTTCCATTCGCCTGATGATGGAAGACGCGGCAGGGCTTCCGAATGTGGACAAATACATGGCTCTGGGGGAGCTGACCGTCGACGATGCGGACGGCGCGCTGTGTGCAACGCTCGCTTTTGACTGGGGAGGTGAGCGCGCATGACTCCACTTTACGCCGGTTTGATGTGCACATTGCTGCTAAGCGGAACGGTTGCCGGTCTGTTCGGCTGCATGAGCGCCGTGCGCTGTCATCGGCCCTTTGTGTTTGCAATTTGTCTGACCATCGTTTCGCTGGATTTTGCAGCACTGGCAATGTTGCTTTCCCGGCTGCCGGAAAGCGCGGCGCTCTCGCCTGCGCCGTGGACGGCTGCGGCGCTGCTCCTCACGGTGCTCAGCCTTTCTTCACTGCTTCTATTGCGGCGCAAAAGCAGGCGGCAGCTTTCGCCGGTTTCCATCAAGGAAAGCTGTGACCATTTGCCAAGCGCGCTGTGTTTTGCGTGGGAAAACGGGCTGCCCTGCCTGAAGAACCTCAAGATGGACGAACTGAGTCATCTGCTCACGGGAGAAGCGCTGCTCAACGCGAACGTTTTCTGGAAAGCGATTGAATCGCAGCCTATCGTCACGCTGGAGAATGGCCAGACATGGAGCTTTGAGCGCGTACAGATGGAAATGGCAGGAAAAAACATTTACCAAATCACCGGCACGAATATCACCGAGGAAGCGCGGCTCCAGCGGGAAGTGGAAAAGGACAATCTTCGCCTGAAAGGCATGAACCGGCGGCTTCGGCAATATGGGCAGGACGTACAGGAAGCGACGCGGGAAAAGGAAATTCTGCGCGCCAAGACCCGCGTTCACGACCAGATTGGCCGCGCGCTCCTGCAGACCCGGCAGTTTCTCTCCGGCGCACAGGGCGATGTGGAAAGCGTCTGCGCCGCGTGGCGGCAGAACGTTCGGCTGCTGCTGGGAAAATATTCGGATGAACAGCCTGTCGACACATTTGATCAGCTTGCCCGCGCCGCGCGCGCCATCGGCGTGACCATCGAGCGCCACGGCGTATTTCCGGCGGAGGACACGGAGAGCGCGCAGCTTGTAGAAATCGCCGCCCATGAATGCCTGACGAATCTGGTTCGCCACGCGGGCGGTACACGGCTGGAGATTATCGGCGGGAAAACCGCGTCCGGCTGGCGCGTTCGTTATCTCAACGACGGCAGCACGCCGGCAGGCCCCATCGTTGAAGGCAGCGGTCTGACCGCGCTGCGCGCACGGGTGGAAGCCGCTGGCGGCGCGATGGAGATTGCTCACGCCCCGCGTTTTGAACTGACGCTGACATTTTTCGAGGGGAGGCAGGGGATTCCATGAAATACAAAGTCATGATTGTTGAGGATCAGACCATGCCCCGCGAGCTGTTTGAACTGCGGATTCAGGCGTCGGAGCGCTTCGAGGTGGCGCTGTCCATCGACAACGCCGCGCTGGCGGACGTATACTGCCTGCGCTTTCCCGTGGATCTGATTCTCATGGACGTGGTCACGCGCGGCGGCGAGAGTGGGCTGGACGCAGCGGAGCGAATCAAGCGTACCTTCCCGCAGATGAAAATCATCATCGTGACCTCCATGCCGGAATGCTCCTACCTGAGCCGCGCGCGGGAAATCGGTGTGGAGAGTTTCTGGTACAAGGAGGAGCAGCGCGAAAGCCTGCTGGACGTGATGACGCGCACGATGGCGGGCGAATCCGTCTATCCGGACGCAACGCCGGAGCTGCAATTAGGGCTTGCCAGCAGCTATCAATTCACCAGCCGCGAGCTGGAGGTGCTGCGCGAAATGACCGGCGGCGACACCAATCAGGAGATTGCCGAGCGACTGCACATGTCCGTAGCAACCGTCAAGACGCACATCCTCAACATGCTGGAAAAGACCGGCTTCAGAAATCGTACCGAGCTGGCCGTGCGGGCGCGGGAAATCGGACTGGTAATCCTGAACCGGAAAAACTGAATAACATGGTGAAAGAGCTGCCTGCGGGCGGCTTTTTTGTTTTGCAGTGAGAAAAATAGCCATTTGGTTGATGTGCAGCACTTTCATTTCTGCTATTCTTAACGTATAAGGGGGGAGTTCTATGAGAAGCATCGTTGTCAGTATGCAAAACATGCTTTTATCAGAGGCCGTCGCACGGACGCTTGCGGAAACAGGCGAATTCCGCGTGGAGCAGGTTCTGCCCGGAAAAACCAGCGATACCTTCTCACTCTGCCGGGTCATGCAGGCGGATATCCTGCTGATGGAGGTCAGCCGTCTTCCCGCCTACACGCTGGAAAATCGACTGAATCTGATCGCGTGCGTACGCAAGGTAATGCCGAGCTGCAAATTCGTGCTGCTGTGTGATGAAAACGTCGATCCGGAATTGGCGCACCGGGTGATGATTGTCCGGCAGGATCGATTGATCGATGCTTTCCTCTATGCTTCCGTTACCCACGCCTATCTGACTGCCGCGCTGGATGCGCTGTGAGAAAGGAGCGACCGCCATGAAAAGACGATCCCAAGGGGTGCTGCGAAAAGGCTTCGCAATCAAACATTTTTTGAGGGACTGATGGAGGAATACGGATTTAACACGTTTGTCCTCTAATATTATGATTGATGAAGAAATGGAGGAATCAATTCATGAAAAGAAGGCTATGCCTGGTTCTTTTCCTGCTGATGCTGGTGACCTGCGTCACAGCGTCGGGCGAAGCTGCCGACTGGAATTATGACGCGAACTACGGCATACTCCGCGGCTATAACGGCGCGGGCGGCGACGTGGTTGTGCCCGGCGAATTGGACGGTTTCACGGTGGATGTGATCGGCGTCAGCGTGTTCCGCGGGGAAACCATCACCTCGCTGACATTGCCCGAAACCGTGCTGGAGCTTCGAAGCAACGCCATCAGCACATGCGACAACCTGACCCGCGTTTCCCTGCCCCAGAGCCTTGTGGTCATCAACCGCATGAACTTCTTCAGCTGCACGGCGCTGACGGAAGTTACCATTCCCGCAGGCGTGCGCTATATCGGCGACACTTCATTCAGATACTGCGACTCGCTGCGCAAGATTACCTTTGAGGGTGTATGCCCTGCAATCGACATTGACTGCTTCAGCCTTCTGCCCGAGGGCGCGACGGCTTACGTCCCGGACGATCAGCTGGATGCCTATATAGCGGCGTTTGAAAATGCCGGCAGTGAAGTAAGCGTCCAGCCCAGCGGCAAAAACGCCGTGATTGTGGAGAACAACGGCTATGTGGAATCGGAGTTCGATTTTGACGCTTCCACCGGCACGATTACCTCCTACAACGGCTACGCCACTTATCTGGCCATCCCCGAAACCATCGGCGGCGCGCCGGTAAAGGCCATCGGTCCCGAGGCGTTCGCGCAGCACACCTATCTGGCGCTGCTGGAACTGCCTGAAGGACTGGAAACCATCGGCGATCGCGCGTTTTATAACTGCGAAACGCTGGCCCGCGTTCACTTCCCCTCCACGCTGAAGTTCATCGGCGACAGCGCGTTTTACAACGCCTACAAGAGCAGCATTCTGGAGCTGCCTGAGGGGCTGGAACATATCGGCGCATACGCCTTCTATTTTGCCGGCATCAAAGGCTTTCTGACGCTGCCAGAGGGGCTTAAAACCATCGGCGAAAGCGCGTTTGAAGCCTGCAGCAACATGGGTGGCAATCTCTATCTGCCCTCGACGCTTGAGTCGATTGGCTCCCGCGCCTTCAAGGGCGACTACAACATTCAGTACATCGTTCTGGAAAGCCTGACCGCGCCCACGCTGGGCGAGGACGTCTTCGCGGGCTGCGATTATCTGTACGACATCGACCTGAACGCACACGGCACTCGTCAGGAGATGCAGCAGTGGCAGGCGTATGTGGACGCGCTGGGGCTTCCCTGCCGCGTGTGGCGCGCGCAGGACCCGACTGCCCAATCGCCTGAGAAGGGCGCGTATCGGTACGAAAACCGCGTGTTGACCGAATACACCGGCACAAGGACGCGCATTCACCCCCATCTCACCGTTTCAAAGGAGGCGGTGGTCGGTCTGGGCGACGGTGTGTTCAAGGGCAGCCAGACCATCGAATACTTCTCCGTCGCCCACAACGACGAATTCACCACCATCGGCGCGGAGGCCTTCATGAACAGTTCCCTCCGGAATGTGGATCTGTTCGACTCCGTGACCACCATCGGCGCGCGGGCGTTCGCGGGCTGCACGCAGCTGGAAGCCCTGACCCTGCCCGACTCGCTGACCACCATCGGCAAAGGTGCGCTCGACGGCCTGACAGGACTGAAAAAGCTGGTGATTCAGTGCGATCCGGCGATCATCCCCGCAGGCGTGTTTGCAAATCTGCCCGCTTTGAGCGACGTGACCGTCGAATTCGGCGCAATCCCGGCGCATATGTTTGAGGGCAGCGGCGTGACCGTGCTCACGCTGGGCGCGGGCGTGACCGAAATCGGCGACAGCGCGTTTGCCAATACCGCGCTGACAAGTGCCGAAATGCAGAACGTGACCGCCATTGGCGCGGGCGCGTTTGAAGGCTCCGCGCTGGAGCGCGTGCGCCTGAACGCGGCCGCTTCCGTGGGCGAGAGAGCCTTCGCGAACACAAAGCTGACGAAGATGGTCATCCCCACCGCCGGCAGTTTCCCGCTTTCCGCCGTCGAGGGCACAAGCGCCGATCTGCGTCTGCCCGCCGACGCGACCGATGAGCAGCTTGCCGCGTGGAACGAGACGCTCCAGCGCCCGTGGTACGACCCCATGCTGCGCGAGGGCGAAGTAAGCAAATTCGTAAAGATGCCCTTCGAGCCAACTCCCGCCGAGAACTTTGAGTTTGATCCGGATACCGGTCTGATCTCTGCCTACATCGGAACCGACGTGGATGTGGTCGTGCCGCGCGAAATCAACGGCGTAACCGTGGTAGGCTTCAAAAACTACAACGCCTTTGACGCGTGCCATGACTATACAGATTCCTCTGTGACGAGTGACCGTACCGAATGGGTGCGCCTGCGCACGCTGGTGCTGCCCGAAACAATCAAAGAGCTGCCGGACATGATGCTCGCCTACTGCCAGCAGCTGGAAACCTTCGTCTGCTACGCGCCCTTGGAGAGCACCGGCGGCAATCAGTTTATGCTCTGCCGCAGCCTGAACAACGTAATCTTCGTCAACGGCGTGCGCGAAATCGACAATTACGCCTTCGACAGCGCGGGACCGCTGGGCAACCTGTACTTTGGCGAGCATCTCATAAAGATCGGCCAGCAGGCGTTCAACTTCGCCGGTCTCAGTTCCTTCGTCGCCGACGCGGAGCGTGTGGAATACGGCGCGTTTACTGAATGCAAGAACCTGACCAGCCTGCACTTCACCAGCAAGATGAAGGACTTCGGCGAAAACTGCATCGTCAACTGCCCGAACCTTGCCGAAATCTGCTTCGACGGCTGCGATTTGACCGCGTCCCCCATGGGACTGATGATGAACGTCGCGCCCAAGCTGACCGTGCGCGTGCCCGAAGGCATGAGCGAAGAAAACCTCAGGCACGCTCAGAATTGCCAGAGCTGGAGTGAAAACCGCAGCGAAGTTACCGTAATCACCGAGCCATGCGCCCACGCGCAGCCCGCGCTGCCCGATTTGCCTGCGCTGCTCCCCACCCTGAAGCTGGATGCGAGCGTTGAAACCGCCGCGCCCACGCAGTCCGGCACGTTAGGCGCGGCTGAACCCGAAGTTGCGCCTGAACCCAGCCCCATTCCCGAACCTGTCGCGCAGAACGCTGGCATTCCCGATGAATATCTGGGCGTGTGGTACGGCGTGCGCATGGAGATAGGGGGCACACCCTATCCGCTGGCCGACATGGGGCTGAATGTGACCTTCACCCTCGGCGCGGACGGCGCGGCTGAAATGAACACGAACGGCGACGTGGACAGCATCCATTGCGCCATGCAGGACGGCGTGCTCATAGCGGACGGCATATCGTTCACGCTGCAGGACGCGCTCCTCACGGTTTCCATGGACGGCGTGACCATGGCGTTCAGCCGCGAGAAGCCGGAAGCCTCAAGCACGGCCGTCCCAAGCATCAACGAAAGCGCCATTATCGACGATTTCAGGGGCTTCTGGACGCTTGCGCGCGTCACAGCGGACGGCATCACACTGCCCGCTGAAGCCGCTGAAATGGCGGGGGATACGCTGGTTATTTACGGCACTACCTGCGACCTGACCCTGCATGGTACGACGCTGGACGGTCTGTCCTGCCGCATGGACAATTTCACGCTGCTCATCTCCATCCTGAACGGCGAGGCTGCCGTCACGCTGCGCGAGGATGGAACGCTCAGCCTTGAAATGAGCGACCTCACGCTGTGGTACGAGCGTACCGGCGATGCCCCCGAAGCGCCCGCCGAACCAACTGCGGAATTCAATCCCGCAGGCACGCCCGAACCCGCCGTCGGCGCCGAGATTATGCTGGAAAAGAAGTACGTCATGACCGACGCGAATGTAAGCGGCTACAACATGACCGCCGCGCAGCTGGGCAATTATGAGTATTCCCTTCTCTTCCATGAGGACGGCACCGTCAAATTGGTCATAGCAGGCGCGGATATTCCCGGTCTCACATGGGTCTTTGGCAAAGCGCCCACGGAAGCGGGCGAGGTCGACGGCATTGTCATCGACTATTACACACAGGCGCTGTACATCGTGCCCACGGAAAAAGGCTGCGATATGGACTATTTCGGCTCTATGCTGATCCATTTTGCGCCGGAAGAATCCGCAAAATAATGCCGTTTCTGAATGAAGCACTGCGCTGTGCTACGCGGAACGAGCGACCGTCATTTCTTTTTCATTAATCAGGCAAGAAGAGGAGGATCTTCCCCCATGAAGAAAATAATCGTTTTCCTGTTGACCGCACTGCTGATGTTTTCCGTGGCCTTCGCCGATTCTGTTCCGATGAGCAAAGAGGATCAAATGGCCAGTCTGGTGAAGAATTTTCTGGAAGAAAATGAATTTCCCTATGAATATGACGACTATACCTTCACCGTGCCCTTTTCCGTCGATAACTCGATGGAATACGCCTTTATAACCGTTTATATCTACGATGATATGCTGTCCGTGTCCGTGGACGCGCCGATTCACGGAACCCGGGAGGTCTTTGAAAAGATGGCCGTGTTCACCACGCTGGTCAACAACGAGATCTACTATGCACAGTTCCGCCTTGATCTGGATGGAGACGAGTTCTATATCTCCTGCCGCTCCTGCAACCTGGTGGAGGACGTTCTCCCTGGTGAGAACGAGCTGTTCTACCTGTTCGCCATGCCGCACAGCTATATGGAAGATTACGGCGACGGCATCGTGGCAGTACTAAGCGGCGGCGATCCCTACGAAGCATTTGAAACCTGTCAGGCGGCGGTAGACGCGCAATGACAAACATCACCAATCCATACTTGAGCGCAAAGGCATTCATCAAGAAAAAAACGGATATTCCCGTTGTGCTGGTCTGTGCCATTTTTGCGGCGGCGACTGTCTCCGCGACGATAAAGATGTTTTCGCAGGGAAAAACGCTGTCCGGCGTGATGGGTATTTTCCTATTCGCTGCGCTCATAACGCCTGTCTTTCGCATTCTTCGCCATGCATACCGCAGAGCCTGCGCGCGCCGTATCGCAGGCGCGCTGCTTCCGCTGACCGAAGAAAGCCTGACCTTTGACCAGCTGGGCACGGTTCTCTCCTCCAGCAAAGCCCTTGAGCAGCTTAGATCGCTCATCGGCACGGGATACCTGCAAAACCTGCAGATTAACGCTGCGACGCGCACGGTTGCGCTGTACACGCCGGAGGGCACATTCGTGCAGTGGATTTGTCCTGGCTGCGGCGCGAAGAACAGCGGCCGACGCGGCAGCACGCCACGCTGCAAATACTGCGGTCAGCCATACGCAAAATGACGGGTTCTTCACGGAAAGTTGGGAGAGCAACCAAGGGCTTAGGCGAAGCACCGAAAAGCTGCACGCGGAAGGAGCATGAAAGCGCGACCAACTCAATCGCGAAAAGGGGTCAAGGGGCAATTGCCCCTTGCAGGGTCAAGGGACAGCGTCCCTTGTGGGGTTTGGGGCAACGCCCCAACTGTTCCTCGTCCGACCAATCCCAAGGAAGTCGCCAACAAAGGCGCAGGCAGCGAAGCGTCCCTGCCAGTATCTTTGCGCGTCCGCAGACGCGCCCTCAAGCTGCTCTTCCCCCCAAGATTCCGTGAAGAACCAAATGACGGCCATCCCCCGGCATTCGCGACAGCAAGAAAATGGTCAATTTCTGCGCCACGCCGGGGAATATAGCACAATTTTCAAGCATCGTCAATTGTGCGCAAATGCAAACGCGCCCGCCAGCCTTTCCGCTGACGAGCGCGTTCTATTTTTATACTATTTTCAAATTTGCGGCGCAGGATTTCATCTCACTGCCCCGCCGCCGGCGTCGGCAGCGGCTCCGGCGTGCGGTCATCCGCCGCGACCTCCGGCGTGGGCGTCGCCGACAGTTCCTCCGCATACAGCAGATTCAGCGTCTTGACATCCGCCGTCCCCGTCGCAGACAAACTGTTCGCCTTCTGGAACGCCTTCACCGCGTTCTGCGTACCTGCCAGGAACGTGCCAGAGCACTTGCCCGAATAGTACCCCAAATCCGTCAGCTTCCGCTGCATCCAGTACACATCCTCGCCGGAGCTGTTCACTTTCAGCGTCCGGAAGGGCTGCGGCGGCATCGCCCCGGCGCGGTAATCCGGCTCGGCGGTCGGCTGCGGCGTGACGTAGGGCAGCATGTTCTTCGTGTTCAGCGAGGGCAGCTTCAGCGCGGCGCGGAGTTCCGGGTCGGCGGGCATGTCGGCGCGAATCGTGACGACCGTCCCTGCCCCGCAGTTGTTGTAAATCCACTTCGCATCCGCAACGGTCAGGCGAATGCACCCGTGCGACGCGCGCTTGCCGAGGTTCTTGTAGGACTTGACCGACAAATCCATGGTGTTGACCGTGTTGTAAATGACGGAATGGAACGCAATGGACGAGTTGATGCGCGTCCAGTACTGTGCGTGGCTGCCCCACTCCGGGAAGTAGCACCAGCGCGCCGTGCGCCCGTTGAGTGTGAATGTGCCGATATCCGACGGATTCTTGCGCGTGCCGGTGGAGCAGAGCATCTGCCGCACAACAACGGTGTAATCGCCGTTTTCGTCGCGCCCGTAGACGGTCGTCACCTGATTGTTGACGTCCACCGTGATGGCAAACGGCACAGGCGTCGGTTCGGGCGTAGGCTTCGGATCATCAGTCGCGGCACGCACATCCGGGTCGTTGAACAGCGCGTTCCATGTGTTTTCGCCCACGATGCCATCCACGCTCAGCGCATTCTGCTGCTGGAATGCCTTCACCGCGTTGCGCGTATGCCCCAGAAAATTGCCGCTGATGTTGCCGGAATAGTACCCCAGTTCCGTCAGGCGGGTCTGCACGAGCTTAACTTCTTCGCCCTTGGACTTGTTGTATTGCAGTTTCTTGACGAACGCCACCGTCGGCGCGGGCGTCGGGGTGGTGGTTTCATCTGAGAGGTGCATTCCGGGCGTGGGCGACGGGGTGGGCGTCGCCGCGGCGGACGAATCCCGGCTGATGGCATCACCGCTGAACAGGCGTTCCAGCGTCTGCACATCCGCTTCGCCCGTAATCGGCAGGGCGTTCGCCGTCTGGAACAGGCGGATGGCTTCCTGTGTCGCGGGCAGATAGCGCCCGGAAATCTTGCCCGTGTAGTAGCCCAGCGCCATCAGGCGAATCTGCGCCTGCCGCACGTCCTCGCCCACGCATCCCAGCCGCAGCGGGCGATACTCCGCCGCATAGATGGCTTCCTGCGTCGCTTTGTCCGCCACGCCCGTCACCGCAAGGGCAAAATCACGCTGGAAGTCCTCCACAGCGGTCTTCGTTGCCTCGCCGTAGCGCCCGGTCACGTCGCCGCTGTAATAGCACAAATCCGTCAGCGCGGTTTGCAGGGCGGACACGTCGTCACCCTCATCATTCAGGGTCAAATCACGCGTGATGTTCACCGCGCCTTCCGTCCACTCCACGCTGTCATCCGGCACGGCCTCCCCCGCATCCTCCGCCGACGCGAAGGGCAGTATCATCATCACCGCCAGCAGGAGCGCCGCCAGCGTTCGTTTCCACAAAGGCATCAAAAGCACCTCGTTCATGCTGATATTCAGGGATACGATTCTATTGTACTGGTTTTTCGCGCAGTTTGCAAGCGGATTTTTCCCCACGCGAAAGGCTGCCAAGCGTCCTGCGCCTGACAGCCCTGCGGTTATTGCCATTAGGAAGTTATTTTTCCAGCGACACCTTGTGTGTCTCCTGATTTTCGCCGTCCGCTTCCGGCTTGGGTGCTTCTGCCGGAACATTCTGCGCTTGCAGCTTCTCCAGCTTTTCGGCGATGGCCTGCATATTTGCGGCGATGCTGCGGATGTTCTCGTCGCGCGTTTCCTCCACCCACGGCGAACCATCCGCCGGACGGAGCGAATCAACGCCGATTCGGATGAAGTCAATCAGCGCCCAAATGCCCGCGCCGCCCGCGGTAAGCAGCTTCAACACGCCCAATTTCGTGTAGCCGAGGTAGAAGCGGTCAACACTGAAGACCCCCGTGAATCAAGCCCAGCAGCCGAAGCACCACCGCCAGCACGATAAATGCCCGATTCAGCCTTTTTCTTTGAATTTCCACGTCATTTCCCTTCCTCGTGATTCCTTACTTTCATTCTACCCTCCCCTCAAAAAAACTCAAGCGTTCTCTTTTGAATAATATAATTTTGGCATTCCTAACAAAAGCATCCCAAATTGTTGTGGAACCTCACAAGAGGATTCCGCTGCTTGCGCCATCCGGGCAGCAAAAAAGACTGCCCGCACCCGGCAGGCAGCCTCGCTTCTGGTAAGCCCTTCATCAATATCGGTAGTTATACTGATAGCTGCTGAGCCCATCCATGATCGACACGCCCATCACCATCCCGACAATCGACAGGATAACCGCCACGATGACCGCCACCAGCACGCCGCACCAGTAACCGCGCGCAAAGTTGCGGCGGTTCAGGTTGTCGTCATTCAGCGCAAAGACGATGGCGAGAATCCAGCCAATGACCGGAAGCGTGAACAGGATGCCATAGTCCACATACGCCCACGGCGACAGCAGTCGATACTGATTGTTTTCGTTCTCACTCATGCGAAAAACCTCCTTTTTCATCAGGCGGATTTGTCCGCCGTGATACCCCTTTCAGTTTTCCCTTACTCCTGATAGTCCTGCAGCGACACCGACACCATCCGGCTCACGCCCTGTTCCTCCATCGCCACCCCGAACAGGCTGTTGCAGCGCTCCATCGTCCCCTTGCGGTGTGTCACGACGATAAACTGCGTACCCTTCGAGTATTCCTTCAAATAATCCGCGTAATACCCGATATTCGCATCATCCAGCGCGGCTTCAATCTCGTCCAGTATGCAGAACGGCGTGGGCTTCAATTTCAGCATCGCGAACAGAATCGCAATGGCCGTCAGCGCGCGTTCCCCGCCGGAGAGCAGCGATAAGAGCTGCAATTTCTTTCCTGGCGGCTGGGCGTTGACCTCGATGCCGCAGTTCAGCGGGTCGTCCGGATCCATCAGCTTCAGTTCCGCGTGACCGCCGCCGAACAGGCGCGTGAACGTCTCGGCGAAGTACCCCTGCATCTTCGAGAAGTTCTCGACGAATGTAGAACGCATCTGAATCAGCAGCCGCTCGATGAGTTCGCGCAAGTCCATTTCCGCGCGCTTCAAGTCCTGCTGCTGGGTGGTCAGGTCGTCCACGCGCGCCTTGGTTTCGGCGTATTCCTCCACCGCCCCAACGTTGACCGTTCCCAGTGCGCGAATCTGCCCTTGCAGCTCGGCGGCGCGGCGGTCGCTTTCCTTCTCGTCGAAGGGCGTGCGGCGGAACTCCTCTGCCCCGGCGTAGGTCAGCTTGTAGGTGTCCCAGATGCGGTTTTGCAGATTCTTCTGGTCGCCCTCGATGCGCGCCTTCGCCAGCTCGGTCTTGTGCAGCTTCTCGCTGTCACGGTTGTAGGCTTCGTGCAGGTTCTCCATGTCGCTGAGGATGTCGCGCAGGTCACTTTGCGCCTGTGCGCGGCGCTGCTCGATGGCCTGCGCGGCGCTCTCCTGCCGCAGCTGCTCCTTCTGGCGGCGGGCGGATTCGGCTTCCTCGCGCTTCATGTCGTTCTCGTCAATGGCGTCCAGTTCGTCCATCTCGTGCAGCAGCTGTTCGCGGCGCTCCTGTTCGCGGAGGATTTGCGCCTGATCCTGCTGCGCGTGGGCTTCGTCGCGCTCCAAGTCGCTTAAGCCGTGGCGCAGGTCGGACAATTGCAGCGTGCGCACCATCAGGCGGTCGTTTTCTGCGCTGGCTTCCGCGCGCGCCTTGACCAGCGCATTCTGCATTTCAATGGTCTTTTGCTCCATCGCGCTCTGGTCGCCCTGCGCGCCCGTGCGCTGATGTTCAATGGTCTCCAGCTGCTGGCGAATATCCTCCAGCGACTGATGCAGCTGCACGCGCGCCTGCTCAGTCTCCTGCATCCGCTGCAAATGGGTGTTCAGATCGGCGGATACGCTTTCGCGGCGCGCCTGCTCGCGGGCGACGGCAATCTCCTGCTGATGCAATGCGTTCACCGCGTCGCTGACCTTCTGCCGCTTTTCCTGCGCCGTCTGCTGACGCTGCGTCAGTTCCTGACGGCACTTGTCCAGTTCCGCGCGCCCGGTTTGCAGCTTCGCGGTCAATTCCTTCAGTTCACGCTCACGGCTGAGCAGGTTGGACACCTTCGACTGCGCCGAACCGCCCGTCATCGAGCCGCCGGAGTGCATCACGTCGCCTTCCAGCGTCACCAAGCGAAACGCGTGATTGCCCGCGCGCATAATCGGAATGCCGTGGTCGAGGTTGTCGGCAATCACCGTGCGCCCCAGCAGATTTTCCACAATGCCGCGATATTCCGGCGCGCACTGCACCAGTTCGCTCGCCACGCCGAGGCAGCCCGGCAGCTTCAACGCATTGCGCTCATTGCCATAGAGCGTTTTGCCGCGGATGGCGCTCATCGGCAGGAACGTCGCGCGCCCCAGCCGATTCTGGCGCAGGTAGTTAATCAGCTCCTTCGCCGTCTCTTCGGTGTCGGTGACAATGTTCTGCTGCGCCGCGCCAAGCGCCATATCAATCGCCGTTTCGTACGCCTGCGGAACGGTCATCAGCTGCGCCAGTACGCCCTTGACGCCCGTCAAGCCGCGCTGCTTGGCGTAGGTCATCGCGCGGCGAACCGCCATGTTGTAGCCTTCCATGTCGCGCGTCATTTCGGTCAGGACGTTATGACGGCTCGCCGCCGCCTGCATATCGGCGGATTGCTTTTCGACATCCGCGCGCAAATTGGCATACGCGGTATCCGCCTCATCCGACGCTTGCCGCGCCTGCGCCAGCTTCTCCTGACACTGCTGCTGATGCTGATTTTCTGTTTCCAGCTGCTTTTCGACGGCAGTCAAGGCTTCCCACAGGGCAGCTTCCTGCTCCTGCAGTGCCCCTCCGGATTCTTCAATCTCCGTCAAACGCGTTTCCATCTGCGCCTGCATCGTGTTCAGGCGCGTCTTGTCGTTGCGCACATCGGACAGGCGATTCATTTGGTCAATGACAGCGGCTTTCTGCGCTTCCAGCGCTGCGTCCGCTTCCTTTTCCTTCGCCTGCGCCTTTTCGGCGGCTTCCTGCGTCGCCCGGAGGATTTGCTCCGCGTCGGCAATCAGGCTGTGCTGCTTCTCCACGTCCGCCTGAATCCGTGTATGATCCTTCTCGATTTCCGCCAGGCGCTCCTGGGCTTCCTCCTGCTCGCGGACGATGCGCTGGCGGTTCTCGCTGCGCGTCTCGCGGCGGCTTTGCAGGGCGGAGAGTTTCTTCTGCGATTCGTGCACATGCTCGGCGCATTCCATCAGTTCGGTGCGCGCCTTCGTGATGGCTTCTTCCAGCTGATCGATGCGGTTCTGCGTCTCGTCGCGGCGGGTGGTCTTGTCGGTCAGGTTGCTTTCCGTGTCCGCCAAAATCGTCTGGACGGTCAGCAGTTCGCTTTCCAGTTCGGACAAGCGCGCCCGCGCCCGGTCGGAGCGAATCAGGAAGAGGTTCAAGTCCAAATCCTTCAGTTCGGTGGACAGTTCCAGATACACGCGGGCGTTGCGGCTCTGCTCTTCCAGCGGCTTCAGGCGCTTCGTCAGCTCATCCAGAATATCATCGACGCGCTCCAGATTTTCCAGCGTCCGCTGCAATTTCTTGTCCGCTTCTTCCTTGCGCGCCTTGAACTTAACGATGCCCGCCGCTTCCTCGAACACCTGCCGGCGATCCTCGCTCTTGCGGGAGAGGATTTCGTCAATGCGCCCCTGCCCAATGATAGAGTATCCCTCTTTGCCGATGCCCGTATCGCGGAAGAGGTCAACCACGTCCTTCAAGCGGCAGGCGGTGCGGTTTAAGTAGTATTCGGATTCGCCATTGCGGTAGACGCGGCGCGTGACCATAACCTCGGCAGCTTCCATCGCCAGCGCATGGTCATCGTTGTCAAACACCAGCGATACTTCGCAGTAGGACAGCGGCTTGCGCTTCTGCGTGCCGTTGAAAATCACGTCGGACATGCTCGCGCCGCGCAGGGTTTTCGCGCTCTGCTCGCCCAGCACCCAGCGCACCGCGTCGCCGATGTTGCTCTTGCCCGACCCATTCGGCCCGACGATGCCCGTTATGCCCTCATCAAAGACGATTTCCGTCCGCTGGGCAAAGGATTTGAAGCCATACAGCTCCAATTTTTTCAGCTTCATTTATTAACTCCCATAGCGGGGGATGCCCGCTGGTTCATGGGCATTCCAATAAACACCCATAATAAGTATAGCACAAACCCTCTTCTTGGACAACTGCCGCCGCCTGATTTTCCATGCTTTTTCCCCTCCCTTTTTCCCTTCTACCCGTTGCAAAGGCGGGCATTTCCTGCTATACTGCAAGCAGATTCCTGCAAAGCAAAGGAGAAGCATTATGTTCCGTCCCCTCTGCGCGGAAAATCCGCTGCCCGCCGCTCGGCGCGTCTATGAATACCTGCAATCGCTTTCCGGCAAGTGCCTGACCGGGCAGATGGAAAGCCAATGGTGCCGCTCGCCTGAGCATGAAATCAGCTATCTGACCGATGTCACCGGTCGTCAGCCTGCCATTCGAGGGCTGGATTTCATGGATAACGACTATCTGGGCGTGACGCAGCGCGCGAAGGACTGGTGGGCGCGCGGCGGCATTCCCACCATCTGCTGGCACACGGGCGCGGATTTCTTCTCCGGTTACCCCGAATGCCGCGAAAGCGAACTGGACTGGGCTTCCGCTTTTGTGGACGGCACGGAAGCGAACCGCCGTCTGCTGGATGGGCTTGACCACGCCGTCCCCTACCTCAAGCGCTTGCAGTCAGATGGCGTTCCCGTTCTCTGGCGGCCTTTCCACGAGATGGACGGCGGCTGGTTCTGGTGGGGGCGCGGCAGCGCGGAGAATTTTGTGCGCTTGTGGCGGCTGATGTACGACCGCTACACGCATGTTCACGGCCTGCGGAATCTAATTTGGGTGCTGGGCTTCTCTGACGCGACGGAGGATTTGCGCCCGTGGTATCCAGGGGACGACGTGGTGGATATTCTCGGCGGCGACAGCTACAAGGTCGGCGCGCAGGGGGATTTATACCGGCGCTGTGCCGCGCTTGCCCCGGCAGGGATGCCGATTGTGTTCCACGAGTGCGGACAGATTCCGACCCGCGCGGAAATGGACGCGGCAAACGCCCCGTGGGCGTACTTCATGGTGTGGCACACCAGCTGGCTGACGGACAGCAGCAAGGGGAACACGCCGGAGTCGCTGCGGGCGATTTATCGGGATAGCAGCTTTGTGACGCTGCATCAGCTGCCGGATTTCATCGAAAGCGACGAATGATTGCTGAAAAACATGCAAGGAGGTTATTCTCATGACCCTTCACGAACAAGTCACCGATATTCTCGCCTCCGCTGTCGAAGCGCAGGAATGCGCAGGCATCAGCGTACTGGTGCGGCGCTGCGGAGAGGAAATGCTCTATACGCAGGCGGGCATGTCCGACATTGCGTCGGGGCGGCTGATCCACCGCGACAGCATCTTCCGCCTGTACAGCCAATCCAAGCCGATTACGGCCGCCGCCGTGATGCTGCTTGTGGAGCGCGGGCAGATTGACCTGATGGACGGCGTAGACCGTTATCTGCCGGGCTTCCGAAATGCGCGCGTCGTCGATAAGCAGGGCACGATTCGCCCCGCGACCCGCGCGCCGTGGCTGATGGAGCTGCTCGGCATGACGGCGGGCGTCTGCTACCCTGACAGCGACCCGGCGGGGCAGTACGCCGCAAAGGTGTTCGACGAAGCGACGCAGGAAATCCTTGCGGGCGGCGGCGTGCCGACAGTGGAATTCTGCAACCGCTTGGGGCAGCAGCCGCTGTCCTTCCAGCCGGGCACGCACTGGCGCTACTCCACCTGCGCGGACATCCTCGGCGCGGTGGTGGAGGTCGTCAGCGGAATGCGCTTCGGCGAGTTCCTCCGCAAGGAGTTCTTTGAGCCGCTGGACATGGTGGACACCGGCTTCTACGTTCCCGAAAGCAAGCGGAATCGCCTTGTGACCGCCTACAAGCGCACGGAAAACGGGCTTGTGCCGTGGACAAGCACCCACCTTGCCGTCGGCGTTTACGACCGCGAACCCGCCTTTGAATCCGGCGGCGCGGGGCTTGTTTCGACGCTGGAAGATTACAGCCACTTTGCCGATATGCTGCTGGCGGGCGGCACTTACGAGGGACGGCGGATTCTCTCGCCCGCGACAGTCGCCTGCATGACGCAGCCGCAGCTGAAAGACGCGGTTCGCCGCGATATGTGGGATTCGCTGGACGGGTACAGCTACGGGCACTTGATGCGCATTTGCGCTGAACCGGGGCGCATTGCCGGATTGGCTTGCGAGGGCGAATACGGCTGGGATGGCTGGCTGGGAACATACTTTGCCAACTTCCCCGGGCAGCAGATGACGATTCTGTCGATGCAGAACACGGTTGATTCCGGTACGACACGGGTGGTTCGACAGATGCGCAACGCGGTTCTGGCGGCACTCAGCCGCGAAAATTAACCATAAGGGAAACGCGCTCAAGCCGGGGCGCAAAAAAAGGGTCAAGGGACAATGTCCCTTGCGGAGTCCAGAGGCAGCGCCTCTGGTGGGGTTTGGGGCAACGCCCCAACTGTTGCACCGTTAAACCTACTATGCCAAACGCGCTCAAGTCTGGCATCTTAGTCGCAGGCAGCGAAGCGTCCCTGCGCAGTAACTAAAAATGTTTCGATAAAAGTCAAGAAACATGGGAGTGCATCCGAAGGAGTCCAGAGGGCGATCGGAAAGCCCTCTGGTTGCTGCATAAAAGACCTATATTGGAAAAGCAGCCAACTCCGGCAACCGCTCTCCAAATCCACACTACTATAATGAGGAAGTACACACCATGCAATGCGGTGACTACACCTACCGCGCCATCGACACCGGCGCGGAAATCATGGAATACTACGGGCAAGGCGGCGAAATCAACCTCCCGGAAACGCTCGACAGCCTCCCCGTTGTGAGCGTCGGGCTGTGCGCGTTCATCATGCGCACCGACCTGACCGCCGTCACGCTCCCTAAAACGCTCCGCCACATCGGCGGCAGTGCCTTCGAGGGCTGCTCGGCGCTGACAAGCATCACGCTGAATGACGGGCTGGAAACCATCGAGTACCGCGCGTTCGCGTCCTGCACCGCGCTGCGCGAAGTCGTGTTCCCCGATTCTGTGACAGCCGTCGGCGGCGCTGTCCTTTCGGGCTGCACCGCGCTGAATAGCGTCCACCTGCCGAACGCACTGACCGTCCTGCCCATGCAGGCGCTGATGAACTGCACGTCGCTGGAATTCTTGAATCTCCCGGACACCCTGACCCGCATCGACCACGAAGCCCTGCGCGGCTGCACACACCTGATGGCACTCGCCATTCCCGCATCCGTGCGCGAAATCGGGCATGACGCGCTGACGGGCTGTTCCCGGCTGAACGCGCTGACCCTCCCCGCCCCCTTCAGCGCCTATGCGCGTGACCTGCGCGTCGGGCTGGGGCTGATGACAGAGGGCGATACGCTCATCGTCGGCTCGTATCTGGGACAGGCAGAGAAGGGCAGCACCTACTCGGTCATTGAGTACATCGGTTCGGATACGGAACTCATCATCCCCGCGTTCATCGAGGGCTGCCGCGTGACGAAGTTCAATCAGCGAATTCTGGAGGACATGGACAGTCTGCGGATTTTGTCCGTCCCGGCGGGGTTTGTGGTTGAACCGACGCTGGTGCCGGAAGGCGCTCAGGTGGTTGTGCGCCCGCAGGTTTAAGGTAACTTTCCATTTGCAAACATAGTTTCCACGGACGAAAGTTGGATAAAAAGGAGTAACAAAATGAAGAAACTGCTGAGTTTGCTGCTGATGGTGCTGATGCTGCTGGGCGGCGCTGCCTTCGCAGAGGAGAACGAAGAGGACACGACCCCCGTCGTTACGCCGATTGTCACGTTCAAGAGCGGATTCTACGTCGGGTATCTCGACCGCGAAATCAAAATCACCGTATCGTGCAAGAACAAAAGCAGCGCAACTGTGCCGGAGAAGTATCTGGAGCTGCGCAATCACCGCGGCGAAGTGCTGGAGCGCGCGTTCTGGCGCAATCCGCGCTACGACCTGACCTTCTCGGTCTATGTGACGGAGGACATGCTGGGCGGCAACAAGCTGTCTGTCTGGCTGGACGGCGAGAAAGTGAACGAAACGGATTCCTTCGCCGCGTTTTCGGACATCAGCCTTCCGCGTGTCACCCGTTTGACCCCCTCTGAACCCGCTGTCGGCGTGATGATTGTGTGCAGCGGCGCATCAGAAAAGCAGCTGACTGACATGCTGAACACGCTGGACAAATACGGCGTGAAGGGGACATTCTACGTCACGGGCGATTTCGTGCGCCGCAACCCGGAGCGCATCCAGCGCATCATTGATGCGGGCCACGAGCTTGGCAGCCACGGCAACAACCTCATCAACATGACTGAAGTCTCCTACGCGCGTGTGCAGGAGAACATCCGCGAGCTGAACGACCTGTGCGAAGAGACTTTCGGCGTACGGCCGCGGTTGTTCTGTGCGCATTTGGGCGCGACGAACAGCATCGTCACCGCCATTGCCCGCGCGTAAGGCGTAGAGGACTGCCTGTTCGCAATCGACGCGTGCGACTGGTCGGACGCATATAAGGATAAGGTGTATCAGATGGTGTACCGCGTGACGAGCGACCGGGTGACGAGCGGGTGCGTGGTGCAGTTCCATATCAATGGGTATCATACAGCGGAGGTGCTGGATAAGGCGCTGGATAATTGGATCAATGTGAAGGGATTGCGCCCGGTGACGGTGGGTGAATTGATGCAGCTGTCTGGGCGGGATTTCCCCCCGCTCCCCGATTACGATTAAGGGAAGGGAAAAAGAGGATAAACACGCGGGCAAAGCATGGGAGTGAGACCAACTCAATCGCGCGAAGGGGTCAAGGGGGGGGGATTCCCCCTTGCGGGGTCAAGGGGCGGAGCTCCCTTGTGGGGTTTGGGGCAACGCCCCAACTGTTTCACGGGCGACCAACTCCAAGGAAGCTCCCAACAAAGGCGCAGGCAGCGAAGCGTCCCTGCCACTAACTTCGCGCTCCCGCAGGAGCGCCCCCAAGCTGCTCTACCCGCTGCTTGCACATTGTCGCGCCAAATGGGTGCGACCACGCTGCATGATTTCCGACCATAGCTGGTCTTTTCCGCAAGCAGGGGATTTCGCCTCTGCGGAGGCGACAAGGGGCAATAGAAACAGACGAAGTCTGCGGTCGCCCCCTTGACCCCTTCGGCGCCGCCACTTTTTGGGGTTATCTTCGGCTTGGCTTTGATTGTTTTGGGAAAATTTGCGTTAAGTTAGTCTCACTTAACTTTTTTCTTCCGCATCAAGCAGGAATTTTCGCCTGCAACCGCGAAATATCATTCTCGACCCCATGATTTCAGCACAAGGAGGAATTTTCCCATGTACGAAAAAGTATTTGCTTATCTGGATGCGCACGCGGAGGACTATGCCGCTCAGCTGTGCCGCTGGGTGGAAGTGCCGTCGGTGAAGGGCGAAGCCACGCCCGGTGCGCCGTTTGGCAAGGATGTGCGCCGGATGCTGGATGTGGCCATGGCGGACGCAAAGGCGTTCGGCTATGAAACCCGTGATTTCGACGGCTATGCGTGCGATATCACCCTGCCGGGCGAATCGGAAGAAGCCATTGCCGTGCTGGGACACCTCGACGTTGTTCCGGCGGGCGACAACTGGGCGACCCCGCCGTTCACCGCGACGCGCGTGGGCGACCAGATTTTCGCGCGCGGCACGAGCGACGACAAGGGGCCGGCGCTGGCGGCGCTGTACGCGATGAACGCCATCAAGGCAGCTGGCATTCCGCTGAAGAAGTCCATCCGCCTGATTCTTGGCTGTGACGAGGAATCCGGCTGGGAAGACATGGCGTATTACTGCGCGCACACGGAAATGCCGGAAGTCGGCTTCTCCCCGGACGCTTCCTTCCCTATCATCAACACCGAAAAGGGCATGATTCACGGCTTCTTCACGAGCAAACTCGCGGAGGACGGTCTGCAGGTCAAGCAGCTGTGGACGGGTGAGCGCGTGAATGTCATCCCCGGCGAATCCAAGGCGCTCATCGCGGGCGGGCAGGAGGTTGCCGACAAGGTGGCGGCATATGCCGAAAAGACAGGGCTTCCCTACACGGCAGAGGTGACCGCGGACGGCGTGTGGGTGACGGCAGAGGGCATTCCCGGACACAGCGCGTATCCCGAAGGACGTCGCAACGCCATCGGCATGATGCTGCTGCTCCTGCGCGAGATGGGCGTGACCGGCGCGCTGAAGACGCTGGCGGACGCGGTCGGCATGGAGCACGACGGCGCGTCGCTGGGCTGCGCGTGCTCGGACGAAATTTCCGGCGCGCTGACGTGCAACATGGGCATCCTGCATATCAAGGACGGCAAGGTGACGGCGTCGCTCGACCTGCGCTGCCCTGTGGCAGCGGATTTGTCCGCGCTGACGAACGCGATTCGCGCGCACCTGCCCGGCTTTAGCGTCGATTCGCTGGAAATCAAGGAACCGCATCACGTTCCGGCAGACAGCAAGCTGGTGCGCTCGCTGCTGGACTCCTACACCGAGGTGACGGGTGAACCCGCCGCGCCGCACGCCACTGGCGGTGGAACGTACGCGAAGGTGCTCAAGCAGGGCGTTGCGTACGGCGCAGCATTCCCGGAGGATGAGGACTTGGCGCATCAGGCGAACGAGTACATCCGCGTGTCGCAGATGGTCAAGGCAATGAAGATTTATGCCGCAGCGCTGATGAAGCTGGCGGCGGAATAAGGGGTACAGGCAAAACAGGCTATGGCGAATGGGTCATAGCCTGTTTTTTGGTTCTTCGCGGAAAGTTGGGGAAGCAAACAAGGGCTTAGGCGAAGCACCAAAAAGCTGCACGCGGAAGGGGCATGAAAGCGCGACCAACTCAATCGCGAAAAGGGGTCAAGGGGGGACTTCGTCCCTTTTCGTCTGCCCCTTGCAGGGTCAAGGGACAGCGTCCCTTGTGGGGTTTGGGGCAACGCCCCAACTGTTCCGCGTCCGACCAATCCCAAGGAGCCCGTCAACAAAGGTGCAGGCAGCGAAGCGTCCCTGCCAGTAACTTTGCGCGTCCGCAGACGCGCCCCCAAGCTGCTCTTCCCCCAAGATTCCGTGAAGCGCCTGTTTTTTTATTGCACTTGGTATTTGAAAAGCGCCGAGCAAGTCTTTCGACCTGCTCGGCGTTTGATTTGTTCTTGGCTGATTACTTGACTTCGTCCCAGTCCACGATTTCGCCCGTGAAGATGTCGCGAATCTGCGCAAGCGTCAGCCCTTCGACCGCGTTGTCGTTATTCACGATGACCGCAATGCCGTCCATGCAGATGGTCACAGGGGTCAGACCCGCTTCCAGCTCGGACGCCTTGACTTCGCGGGAAGCCATGCCGATGTCGAACGAGCCGTCCGCAGCGCCGCGCATACCGGTGGAGGAGTCAGAAATCTGCACTTCGATGTCCACTTCCGGGTGGAGTGCTTCGTAGGCTTCTTCGAGCTTCTGCATCAGCGGGCCGACGGAAGAAGAACCGCCGATAACAATCTTGCCTGCCACGGGCGCCGCCTGATATTCAGCTGGCTCTTTGGCGACGTACTTCTGCGCGGTCACAATCGCCTGACCTTCGGCAGAGAGAATCCAGTTGATGAAGTCCTGCGCAGTCGCGGAGAGGCTATCCGCCTTGTAAGCGATGTTGAAGGGACGCGCGATGGCGTAATCACCGCTGGCGACGTTTTCGGGGGTCGCTTCGACGTAGACGGCTTCCGCACCATCTTCGGGGTTGCGCGCCACCTTCAGCGCCTTCACGGACGCATCCATCGAGCCGAGGGAGATGTAGCCGATGGCAGCAACGTCCTGCGAAACCGTGGTCTTGACTTCGGACGTGCCGGAGTACACAGCGGCTTCAACGGTGGTCATGTCGACCTTGTTGCCGTCAGCGTCCTTCTGCTCAACGCCCGTCAGTTCGATGAACGCGGCGCGCGTGCCGGAGCCGTCCTCACGGGAAACAACGTAGATGGAGTCCGCCAGCGCGACGGTGAGCGTCAGCACGAGCGAGAGCAGGATGGCAGCAAACTTCTTCATTGCAGAAAACCTTCCTTTCTGTCCGGGACACCTTCCTGATGTCCTGTTGCCCTTGTCTTTTTCCTTGGGTACGCCTGTATGATACCGCGGGAATGTAAAGGCGGAAAGGCAGGTTAGGTTAAGATTGTGTTAATTCGGGGTAGGCTCTTCAAAAACACTGTTTTTCTCGTTTTTACTCAATTTCATCCCATTTTTGTTGAAGCACAGCGATGAGTTCATCAATTGTCATTTCTTGATTGACGTAGTTTGTGATAATGCCCGTTTGATTCAAGTAACGAATAAACTCTGTATTAGGGAAGCGCGGAACGCCATCGTTCATCATTTCTTGGCGCAAATTTTCTGAATAAAATGGGAATTTGTCTCTGATTTCGTTTCCATATATTTCAGGCGATTGATAAACCATCTGACTCCAATTGCCCAATGCAATCTGACTTTGGCAGACTTCATCAGCAAAATCCGAAAGAAAGTTCTGCGCCTTTTGAGGATACTCTGTGCTTTTCGGGATGCACAAAGCATACAAATCAACAACAATGCAATTCATTCCATCAAGGTTAGGGAACGGTACATAGTGGTCTGGATTTGGTGTCAACCGCAGAATCGGCTTAACCCGCTGAGCATTGTCATAATCCATAATGTACCCTTTGCGAACCATTTCAGCATAGCAAGAAATTGTTCTACGGAAAACTGCAGTATCGAATTGCAAATCACCAGTTTCGTTGTACTGTGCAGACAAATATTGCATTAGAAATAGTGGGGTTTTTAGATTTGTGTACATTAAGCATATGTCTTCCGTTTGCGATAAATCTGACTGATTGCAAGCGCACAGCAGTGTTTCCAGCGAATATCCCGCAGACTGCGGAAACAGAAAATTCGCACGGTATGCAAGCGTATCATCCAGAGAAAAAAGATTCGCTATGTAATAGTATGGCAGTCCATACATTACATCATCTTTTGACAAATAAACAGCAAGCGCAGTCCAATCGTGATTCAACGCAGTATCATTTATAGGCAGCAGCAGATCTCTTTCCACTGCTGCTTGCAGCACCTTCTGATAGAGCAAAACAGCATCGTACTCTCGATTCGTTAGAAGTGACAAATCTTCTACCGTAATATTTGCGCTTTTATAGGATATTTTATATTTTGTTTCATTTAATATTTCTTCTCTGCACTCTAAAAAGTAAAATCGCGCATCTTCCTGCTCATTGCCTAAGATATTGATTGATATTGCATTTTCTGCAGTTGATGAAAGCGAAAAAAGCATGAACCCTAAATACGCAAGTGCCAAAATTCTCTTCATCAGCATACCTCCTTAGGAAAGCAAGGTGCGTTACAGTCAATTATCCCGCCTTAAGGCACCACCGCACAATCATTCATCTCCGAGCGGACAAACAAACTCGTCTTCACAAATCGTATGCTCTACCATATGCTCATGTGTTCCAGAAATGGTACTCCAGCCGCAGTCAACACAAGTATATATCGTCGTATATAAAGACGTTCTTTTCGTGCATTTATAGTTGTTTGCACATGCAGCTGATTCTTGCTTCCAACGACTAAACGCGCCACAAGAAACGATAAACATTCTCTTCTGTCCACAGTTCTCACATTGTGACGGTTCAGCCGCTGCAAGAGAAAAGCTCAAGCTAATCGACAAAAGCGCCACACAGAGAAGTTTGGCATATTTCTTCATAATGTATCCTCCTTTCACAGCAACGCACCTTACCTATTCTTACTATATCATATAAATAACACAAAATCAACAGATTGAGGATTTTTTGTGCTTGTGATTTTACACGCTCTTTACATTCCCCCGCCCGCGCATTTTACATTCCCGTGCTATCCTAAATAGCGGGAAAGCATGAAGAAAGAAGGAATCAATCGACATGAAAGTCAAGGAGCAGGTCATGCGCTGGGTCTTTGCGGCGACAGCGGCGTTCTCCATCGCGGCCGTCGCGCTGATCTGCGTTTTTCTGTTTCTGAACGGACTGCCGTTCTTCACGAAATATGATTTGGGAGCGTTCCTGTCCGGGACGACGTGGAAGCCCGCGAACAATATTTTCGGCATTCTGCCGATGATTGTCGGCTCGCTCTACGTCACGGGCGGCGCATTGCTCTTCGGCGCGCCGGTCGGCATCCTCGCGGGGATTTATCTGGCGCGCTTCTGCCCGGTTCGCCTGCGGAAAATCATCGAACCGATGATTGGGCTGATGGCGGGCGTGCCGTCGATTGTCTACGGCTTCTTTGGGCTGACGACGCTCGTGCCGCTCATCCGCGAAATGTTCGGCGGACGCGGGCGCGGGCAGTGCATCCTGACAGCGTCGCTGCTGCTGGGCATCATGATTCTGCCGACCATCATCCAGCTGACCTCCGCCGCCGTCAAAGCCGTGCCGAACTCCTACTACGAGGGGTCACTGGCGCTGGGCGCGACAGATGAACGCAGTGTGTTCCGCGCGACTGTCCCGGCGGCGAAATCCGGCATTCTGGCGTCGGTTGTGCTGGCGATTGGCCGCGCCATCGGCGAGGCAATGGCGGTCAAGATGGTCATCGGCAATCAGCCGCGCCTGACCTCCGATTTGCTCAGCGGCATCCGCACGCTCACCTCCGGCATCGTCATCGAGATGGGCTACGCCGAAGGGCTGCACCGCGAAGCGCTAATTGCCGCCGGCATCGTGCTGTTCGTCTTTATTCTGCTGATCAACGCTTCCTTCTCCGTGCTGAAAAGGAGGGAACAGCAATGATGACCGTCCCCGCGTACCGCGCGCATCCCATCAGGAATTTCTTCCGCAATGAAAGCAACCGCTGGCGGCGTCATCCAGCCAGCGCGCTGCTGCGGCTGCTGTGCCGCCTGTCGGTGCTGATTACGATTTTCGCCCTGCTTGCCATCGTCATTGACCTGCTTGTCAAGGGCCTTCCGCACCTGACGCCGGAGCTGTTCAGCCTGAAGTACACGACGGAAAATCAGTCGATGCTGCCCGCCATCATCAACACGCTGCTGATTGCGCTGGTTGCGCTGCTTGTCGCCATCCCGATTGGCGTGGGCGGGGCGATTTATCTGGCAGAGTACGCCAAGCGCAACTCGCCGCTGGTGCGCACCATCCGCCTGACCGCCGAGACCCTGCAGGGCATTCCCTCCATCATCTACGGCTTGTTCGGCATGGTGTTCTTCACCGCCCTGCGCATCAACCTGACTTTGCTCTCCGGTGCGCTGACGCTCTCCCTCATGGTGCTGCCGCTGATACTGCGCACGACCGAAGAAGCGCTGCTCTCCATCCCGGACAGCTACCGCGAGGGCAGCTTCGGCTTAGGCGCGGGCAAGCTGCGCACGGTCATCAAAATCGTCCTGCCGCCCGCCATGCCTGGCATTCTTTCCGGCGTTGTGCTGGCGATTGGCCGCATCGTGGGTGAAACCGCCGCCCTGCTGTTTACCGCCGGCACGGTCGCGGACATGCCCAAGCATTTTCTGCTCTCGTCCGGGCGCACGCTGGCAGTGCATATGTATCAACTGTCGCTGGAGGGGCTGCATTACGACCAAGCATACGCCACGGGCGTGGTGCTGCTGCTGCTCGTGCTGGGGCTGAACAGCCTGTCCAGCCTGATTTCCCGCAAAATCGGAGGAAAAGCATCATGATTATCGACATGCAGAAAGCCATCAAGAACAAAACCGCACATCCGGATGATACGCCCGCGGACGTAAAGATTGCCATCAAGGATTTGAACCTCTACTACGGCGCATTCCACGCCCTGCACGGCATCAACCTCGACATTGAGCGCGGCAAAATCACCGCGTTCATCGGGCCGTCCGGCTGCGGCAAATCGACGCTGCTGAAAACGCTCAACCGCATGAACGACCTCATCCCCGACTGCCGCGTCGAGGGCAGCATCACGCTGGACGGCGAGGACATTTACGGCAGCATGGACGTGAACCTGCTGCGCAAGCGCGTCGGCATGGTGTTCCAGAAGCCCAACCCCTTCCCCATGAGCGTCTACGACAATATTGCCTACGGCCCGCGCACGCATGGCATCCACCGCAAGGCACAGCTGGACGAAATTGTGGAAAGCAGCCTGCGGAACGCCGCCATTTGGGACGAGCTGAAAGACCGCCTGAACAAGAGCGCTTTGGGGCTTTCCGGCGGTCAGCAGCAGCGACTTTGCATTGCGCGCGCGCTGGCGGTTGAACCGGAGGTGCTGCTGATGGACGAACCCACCTCGGCGCTTGACCCGATTTCGACGAGCAAGATTGAAGAATTGTGCATGGAGCTGAAGGGGAAGTACACCATTGTGATTGTGACGCATAACATGCAGCAGGCTTTGCGCATCGCGGACACAACGGCATTCTTCCTGTTAGGGGATATGGTGGAAGTTGGGGCGACGGATCAGCTGTTCTCGATGCCGCGGGATAAGCGGACGGAGGATTATATCACGGGACGCTTCGGCTAAGGGTTGTTAGTGGAAGGATTTTTTGCTATAATGCTGGGGAAAGGATAGGCGGATTAGGGATAAAGGATAGCAGGGGAACGCGCTCAAGCCGGGACGCAAAAAAGGGTCAAGGGGGAATCCCCCTTGCGGAGTCCAGAGGCGGCGCCTCTGGTGGGGTTTGGGGCAACGCCCCAACTACTGGTCGGGCGACCATTCCAAAGGAAGCCGCCAGCAAAGGGTGCAGGCAGCGAAGCGTCCCTGCCAGTAACTTTGCGCTCCCGCAGGAGCGCCCCCAACTTGCTCTATCCATCACTTGCACATTGTCGCGCCCATTGGCGCGACCGCAGCGCTGGTCTTCCAGACATAGCATGACTTTTCCGCAAGCAGGGATTTCGCCTCTGCGGAGGCGACAAGGGGCAATGGAAACGGACGAAGTCCGCGATCGCCCCCTTGACCCCTTCGTTTTCCCCTACCCAGCTTGACTTTTATTGGAAGTCGTCAGATTTTCGGAATCCGCGCTTCTAAGGTAACACCGCACAAATGAGGTGGTCGGCTGGCGAATGGATTTTTCGTCAGATGCAAATGCAAATTTCGAAGGTTTACTGGCGGTAAATCGAGAAATTTGCATGATGCAGATGGCGGAAAAGACATCGCCAGACGCGCCGCCGAATTGTGCGGTGGTGCCCTAAATCAACGCATAAATCAGCATTTTCAGGAGTTTCACCACCGTTTATCATAGAAAGAAGGTCTTTCGATGAGAAAGCATTTTGATGACCAGATTGCGCAGCTTGGCGAGCAGATGATGGCAATGGGCGCACTGGTGGAGAACACGATTGAGCGGGCAATTCGCGCGCTGCAGACGGACGACATGGCGGAAGCGGCGGCAATTCGCGACGGCGACCACGTTGTGGACGAAAAGGAGCGCGAGGTGGAAGCGATGTGCATCCACATGCTGCTCCAGCAGCAGCCCGTCGCGCGTGACCTGCGCACCATCAGCGCGGCGCTGAAAATGATTACCGACATGGAGCGCATCGGCGATCAGGCGAGCGACATCTGCGAAATCGCGACGATGGGGCATCTTCGCAGTCCGCGCCCGGAGCATTTCGCGTCGATGGCGCAGGCGGCGATTTCGATGGTGCACCGCGCGATTGACGCGTACGTCCATAAAGATATTGAGCTGGCGCAGCAGGTGGAATTGTCCGACGACATTGTGGACGCGCTGTTCAACGACGTGAAGGCGGACTTGATTGCCGGGCTTCGCGGGCATCCCGACCGGACGGAGGAATGCCTTGACCTGCTGATGATTGCCAAGTATCTGGAGCGCATCGGCGACCACGCGGTCAACATTGCTGAATGGGTGGTGTACGCCATCACCGGGCTGTATAAAGGAGAAGAGCTGAAATGATCTTCGTTGTCGAAGACGATCACGGCGTTCGCGAGCTGGAGCTGTACGCGCTGCGTCAGTCAGGCTATGAGGCGGAGGGGTTCGAGACCCCCGCCGCGTTCCGCCAGGCGCTGGAAAAGACCGTGCCGGACTGCGTGCTGCTGGACGTGATGCTGCCGGGCGAGGATGGCTTGTCCCTGCTGCGCTTCCTGCGCCGCGACGCACGCACCCGCCGCGTGCCCGTGATTCTCGTCACCGCGCGCGACGCGGAAATGGACAAGGTGAAGGGACTGGACTGCGGCGCGGACGATTACCTGACGAAGCCGTTCGGCGTGATGGAACTGCTGGCGCGCGTGCGTGCGCTGCTGCGGCGGACGCAGGAGGAAACGCCCTCCGCCGTCATGACGCTGGGCGACGTGACGCTTGACCGCGAGAGCCACCGCGTCACCGCCGGCGGACAGGAAATCGCCCTGACGCACATGGAATTTGAGCTGCTGGCGTTCCTGATGGCGCACGCGGGCAAAGCTGTCACACGCGAAGTGCTGCTGGACGACGTGTGGGGCATCGCCTACTCCGGCGACACGCGCACGATTGACGTTCACGTCCGCACCCTGCGGCAGAAGCTCGGCGACAGCGGGCGGCTGATTGCCACCATCCGCAACGTCGGCTACCGCATGGACGAACATCCGGAAGCAGGTGAATCCTGATGAAAAACCGCCTTTCTTCCCGTCTGCGCCTGACGCTGTCGGGCGTAACCCTGCTGACCCTTCTGCTGATGTGCGTGCTGGTATTTGCGGGCATGTACTTCCAAACGACCGCCGACAACCGCGAGCAGCTCCGGCAGCAGGCGGCGCAGTTGTCCGCCTACCTTGATGCGTCGGATGAGCCGGTTTCCCTGCTGCAAGGGAGCGTATTCACCCAGCGCGTAACGTATCTGGATACGGACGGCACGGTGCTGTATGACAGCGAAGTGGATGCGTCCCGCTTGGAGAGCCACGCCGGGCGCGAAGAATTTCAGCAGGCGCGCGAAAACGGCGAGGCGTTCACCGCCCGCAGCAGCGCGACCCTTGGGCAAACGAGCCTGTATTACGCCAAACGGCTGGCGGACGGGCGTGTCATCCGCGTTTCGGGCACGCAGCGCGGAATGCTGCGGCAGGTGCGCGATTTACTGGGGTATCTGCTGCTGGGCGCGGTGCTTTGCTTCGGCGCGGCGATGGCGTTTTCCCGCCCGCTGGCGAAGCGCCTTGCCGCCCCCATGAACGAGGTCAACCTTGACCAGCCGCTGGAAAGCGACGTTTACGAGGAGCTTTCGCCCATGCTTCGCCGGATGGCGCAGCAGAACGCCCGCATTGCCGACCAGATGGCGTCCCTGACCGCCCAGCGGCATGAGCTGGATACCGTCCTCGGCGGCATGAAGGAGGGCTTCGTCATCCTCGACGAGAAGCGGCATGTGCTGACGATGAACAACGCGGCGCGGGCAATGTTCTGCATCACCAATGACCCGGTTGGACAGCCGATGATTGCCGTCAGCCGCGACGAAGCGCTGCTCCGCCTTTTGGACGGGCAGGGTACGGAATGCGCGATGCAATTGAACGGCATGACCATCCACCTCTCCCGCAGCCATGTCGAAGGCGGCGGTACGGCGCTGCTGATGCAGGACGTCACCGCCGCACAGGCTGCTGAAGCAAGCCGCCGGCAATTCTCCGCCAACGTCAGCCACGAGCTGCGCACCCCGCTGACTACCATCAGCGGCTACGCGGAGCTGCTGTCCTCCGGGATGCTGCAGAAGCCGGAGGACGCGACGGAATTCGGGCGGAAGATTCTCGCCGAAAGTCGCCGCCTGCTGACGCTGATTGAGGACATCATCCGCCTGTCGCGCCTTGACGAGGGTGTGCGCGGCGAAGTGACCCCCGTCGATTTGACCGCGCTGATTCAGCACTGCGTCCAGAAGCTGACGCCCGCCGCGCAGAATGCGCAGGTAAGCATCAGCGCCAGTGGAAACGACCCTGTGCTGATTTCCGGCGACCATGCCCTGCTGGAAGAAATGCTGACGAACCTGCTGGAAAACGGCATCAAGTACAACCACGCGGGCGGATACGTCCGGGTGCGGGCAGAAATGGCGGACGGACGCGCCGTCGTGACTGTCGCGGACAACGGCGTAGGTATTGCGCCAGAGGATCAGCAGCGCGTATTCGAGCGCTTCTACCGCGTGGACAAGAGCCGCAGCAAGCAGACCGGCGGCACGGGACTGGGGCTGTCCATCGTCAAGCACGGCGCGCAGGTGCATCACGCGCAGATTGCCATGCAGAGCGCGCTGGGCGAGGGTACGACCATCACGCTGACTTTCCCGGCTCAGTCATCAGGCAAAAAATAACGCCGCCCCGACATGGTTTCCACCGGAATCGCATAGACCATTGCGCCGTCCTCCTCGTGCAGGGGGACGGCTTTTCCTTCCGCCAGAACGACCTGAATCGCCGCTGCATCCGGCGCTTCAAACTCCAGACACACCTGCGTGCAGACGGATAACGCCTCCGCCTTGCGCCCCTCCTTCGGCATCATCAGGCAAATGACCGGCTGCATCCCGTTCACAAACCACTCGAACCCCATCGGCACAACATACGGCGCGTGACCGTCAAAGAACGCCGCGCGGACTGCCTTCGCCTGCCGCAGGATTTCCAGACATTCCACGAAACTGAGCGTCTGATAGCACATGCTGCTCACGCCGCCTCACCTCCCCCGCATCAGCGTATGCGCAGGGGGATTTTTCGTGTGATGCAGAAATTATACTATTTCCAGATAAGAATGCGCCAAGATGCGCCGCGAATTTTTCATTCTGGCTAACGTGAATGAAACGCAGCGTAGCAGCGCTACGCTAAGTGGAATGAGCGGACGCCAGAAGGGAAAAGGCGCAAGCAGATGGCGCAGGTGAATCTGGAAATAGTATTAGCCAGAAAGCGAACATTTTCGTCAGGAAGCGCAGCAAAAGAACACGAAAAATCCACAAAAACCCTTTACGGCACGCCATCCGATGCGTATAATTGTTGCATGACGAACGGAACACGCTTCCGCCCGTCCACCTGATAAGGAGGTTGGTTCTCATGAAGAAGTTCTTTAGTCTCGTTCTTGCTCTGGCCATGGCGCTGAGCATGGCGTCCTTCGCGTCCGCAGAGGAAACGACGACGATTCACATCGGCGTGATTGGCCCGATGACCGGCGCTGCCGCCGTGTATGGTCTGGCCGTTGCGCGCGGCGCGGAAATCGCCGTGGAAGAAATCAACGCCGCCGGCAAGGTGAACATCGTGCTGGATGTGCAGGACGATGAAAACGACGCTGAAAAGCCATCAACGCTTACAACGCGACGCTGGACAAGGGCACGCAGGTCATCCTTGGCTGCGTGACGACAACCCCCTGCATTGCTGTCTCCGCGCAGGCGTATGACGAGCGCGTGTTTATGCTCACGCCTTCCGCCTCCTCGCTGGAGGTCATCGCGAACAAGGACAATGCGTATCAGGTCTGCTTCACGGACCCGGCACAGGGCTCCGCGTCCGCTGAATACATCTTCAACAAGAAGGTCGGCGAGAAGGTCGCCATCATCTACAACAACGCCGACACCTATTCCACCGGTATCTATCAGACCTTTGAGAGCAAGGCTGCCGAGCTGGGGCTGAACATCGTTTCCGTGACCACCTTCACCAACGACACCACGGACTTCTCCGTGCAGGTGACCGAGGCCAAGAACGCCGGTGCGGATGTTGCACCCCCGCTTCCCAGATTCTCAACGCTGCCAACACCATGGGCTACAAGCCGGTGTTCTTCGGCGTTGACGGCATGGACGGCATCCTGACCATGCCCGGTTTCGATGTTGCGCTGGCGGAAGACGTCATGCTGCTGACCCCCTTCTCCGCGGACGCGCCGGACGAGCTGACCAAGAGCTTCGTCGGCAAGTATCAGGAAAAGTACGGCGAGGTGCCGAACCAGTTCGCGGCGGATGCGTATGACGGCATCTACGCGCTGGCGGCGGCCGCTGAAAAGGCTGGCGTGAAGGGCGACGAAGCGGCGGAAGATATCTGCGACGCGATGATTGCTGCCATGCAGGAACTGACCGTCACCGGTCTGACCGGCACGATGGTCTGGGATGCGACGGGCGCTGTCACCAAGACCCCGACGGCCGTCATCATCAAGAACGGCGTGTATGTCGGCGCTGAGGCGGCTGCAGCGGAGTAATCCCCCCTATTCCACACGTTTTCCTCATGCCGGAGGAGGAGTTTCCTTCTCCGGCATGAGCGTATCCGTCAGATGCAGACAGAAGGTAATCAGCAACAGTTGGTGCAAGGGTGCACACGGACTGCTGCTGATTGCCTTGCTGTCGTTCAAGGGAAAATGCTTTTCCCACAGATTTCAGTCATTTGGAGGTGCAGGCAGGATGCTTCAGTTCTTCTCTTACCTCATCAACGGCATCAGCCTTGGCAGCGTGTATGCCATCATCGCCTTGGGCTACTCGATGGTCTACGGCATTGCCAAGATGCTGAACTTCGCGCACGGCGACGTCATCATGATTGGCGCGTACATTGCCTTCTGTGCCACGCAGTACTGGGGCATGTCCCCCCTGCTTGGCGTGCTGATTGCCATGATTGTCTGCACGGTGCTGGGCATGGTCATCGAGCGCCTGGCATACAAGCCGCTGCGTCAGGCAACGAGCCTTGCCGTGCTGATTACCGCCATCGGCGTGAGCTACCTGCTGCAAAACCTGGCGCTGCTGGTGTTCGGCCCGAACCCCATGTCGTTTCCGTCCTTCGTCAGCATCCCGTCCATCAGCCTGTTTGACGGGCAGCTGATTCTGACCGGCGAAACAATCGTGACCGTGCTGGCGAACATCATCATCATGCTGGTGCTCACGTTCTTCACCTCCCACACGAAGATGGGCAAGGCGATGCGCGCCGTCAGCGAAGACCGCAGCGCGGCGGAACTGATGGGCATCAAGGTGAACGCGACGATTTCCCTGACCTTCGCCATCGGCAGTGCGCTGGCGGCGATTGCGGGCGTGCTGCTCTGCTCCACCTACCACACGCTGATGCCCACGACGGGTTCCATGCCGGGCATCAAGGCGTTCACGGCGGCTGTTTTCGGCGGCATCGGATCAATTCCCGGCGCGCTGCTGGGCGGCCTGCTGCTGGGCATCATTGAGATTCTCGGCAAGGCGTATGTGTCCATGGAGCTGGGCGACGCGCTGGTGTTCGCCGTGCTGATTATCGTGCTGCTGGTCAAGCCGACGGGGCTGCTGGGCAAGCCGATGCGGGAGAAGGTGTAACGGGATGAAGAAAACGATGAAAAAGTCAACAAAAGGCTTTCTGAACAACTTGATCACCTACGCCATCGTCATCATCGCGTTCGTCTTTACGCAGATGGCGCTGAGCAAGATGATTCCGGGCGTCACCATCAGCCGCTCCCTGAAGGGGCAGCTCATCCCGATTTGCGTCTACATCGTCATGGCGGTTTCGCTGAACCTGACGGTCGGCATCTCCGGCGAACTGTCGCTGGGTCACGCGGGCTTCATGAGCGTCGGCGCGTTCTCCGGCATCATCATGTCCGGCTGGCTGCTGAACGCCTTCCAGATGGAAAATGAGACGATGCGCCTCGTGCTGGCCATGCTGGCGGGCGGCGTATGCGCGGCGATTGCGGGTGTGCTGATTGGCATCCCGGTGCTGCGTCTGCGCGGCGACTACCTTGCCATCGTCACGCTGGCGTTCGGCGAAATCATCCGCAACGTCATGAACTGCCTGTATTTCGCGGTCAGCGACGGCAAGCTGATTATCAACTTCAACAATCCCCGCATTGATGGCACGCTCCTGTACAACGGGCCGGCGGGGGCGGTGCGCGTCGGGCGCATTGCGACGTTCGAGGCGGGTTTCGTGCTGGTGCTGCTGACGCTGTTTGTCGTGCTGAACCTCATCAACAGCCGCTCCGGCCGCGCGATTATGGCAAGCCGCGACAATCGCATTGCCGCTGAAGCGATGGGCGTGAACGTGACGAAGTACAAGCTGATGGCGTTCGTCACCTCGGCGGCGCTGGCGGGCATGGCTGGCGCGCTGTTTGGGCTGAACTTCTCCTCCATCGCGCCGGACAAGTTCAAGTTTGACACGTCCATCCTCGTGCTGGTGTTCGTCGTGCTGGGCGGCATCGGCAATATCCGCGGTTCGGTGATTGCGGCGGCGCTGCTGACGGTGCTGCCGGAGGTGCTGCGCGAATTTGGCGACTATCGTATGCTGATTTACGCCATCGTGCTGATTGCCGTGATGCTGCTGGGCAACGCCCCGGTGGTGCGGCAGGTGCTTGAGCGCATCCGCCCCGCGAAAAAAGAAGTTGTGAAGGAAGGTGACGCGGCATGACTGAACCGCTGAAGCGTTTTAAGCCCAATACAAAGATGGTTCCCGTGCCGTCGCGCAGCATCATTCCGGAACGCGACGTGAATCATTCGCCCGTGCTGGAAGCCAGCCATCTGGGCATTGAGTTCGGCGGCCTGAAGGCAGTGGACGACGTGAACCTTGCCATCGGGCGCACAGAAATCTGCGGGCTTATCGGCCCGAACGGCGCGGGCAAGACAACGGTCTTTAACCTGCTGACGAAGGTCTATCAGCCCACAACCGGCACCGTGCTCATCAACGGCAAAGACACGGCAGGCATGAACACAGTGCAGGCCAGCAAGCTCGGCATTGCCCGCACGTTCCAGAACATCCGCCTGTTCGACAACATGACGGTGGAAGAGAACGTCCGCATCGGCCTGCACAACCAGATTAAGTACGGCATGTTTTCCGGCATCTTCCGTCTGCCGCAGTATTGGCAAGGCGAGAAGAAGCAGCACGAAAAGGCGCTGGATCTGCTGAGCATCTTCGGCATGGAAAACATGGGCGATGTCAAGGCAGGCTCGCTCCCCTACGGCGCACAGCGGCGCTTGGAAATTGTGCGCGCGCTGGCGACGAATCCGTCGCTTCTGCTGCTGGACGAACCCGCCGCGGGCATGAATCCGCACGAAACGGCGGAGCTGATGGAGAACATCATCAAAATCCGCGACCAGTTCCAGATTGCTATTCTGCTCATTGAGCATGACATGAATTTGGTCATGGGCATCTGCGAAGGCATCTGCGTGCTGAACTATGGGCGCATTATCGCCAAGGGCACGGCAGAGGAAATCCAGAACAACCCGGTCGTCATTGAGGCGTATCTGGGCAAGCAGAAGGAGGCGAAAGCATGAGTCTGCTGGAAGTCAACGATATCAACGTTTATTACGGCGCGATTCACGCAATCAAGGGCATTTCCTTCTCGGTGGATGAGGGCGAGGTCGTCACGCTGATCGGCGCAAACGGCGCGGGCAAATCCACGACGCTGAACACCGTCGCCGGACTGCTCCGCCCGCGCGAGGGCAGCATCCACTTCGGCGGCAAGGATCTGGCGCGCGTCCACGCGTCGGATATGGTGAAGCACGGCATGGCGCTCTGCCCCGAAGGACGGCGCATCTTCCAGCAGATGACGGTGCTGGAAAACCTCGAAATGGGCGGCTTCACGCGCCCCGACAAGGAGATTCCGGGCAGCATTGAGCAGATGTTCGAGCTGTTCCCGCGCCTGAAGGAGCGCCAGAAGCAGATTGCCGGCACGCTCTCCGGCGGCGAGCAGCAGATGCTGGCGATGGCGCGCGCGCTGATGTCCAAGCCGCGCCTGCTGATGCTGGATGAGCCGTCGATGGGCCTTGCGCCGATTCTGGTCGAGCAGATTTTCGACATTATCCGCGCGCTGCACAAGAGCGGCACGACGATTCTGCTGGTGGAGCAGAACGCGCAAATGGCATTGTCCGTCGCGAACCGCGCGTATGTGCTGGAAACAGGCAAGATTTCCATGTCCGGCGACGCGCAGGAGTTGCTGCACAATGATGCGGTCAGGAAGGCGTATCTGGGGGCATAATGCCAAGCAGCCGGGAAGGTGGCAGAAGCCGCTTTCCCGGTTTTTCTGGTTCTTCACGGAAAGTTGGGGGAGCAAACAAGGGCTTAGGCGAAGCAAAAAAAGCTGCACGCGGAAGGAGCATGAAAGCACGACCAACTCAATCGCGAAAAGGGGTCAAGGGGCACTTGCCCCTTGCAGGGTCAAGGGACAGCGTCCCTTGTGGGGTTTGGGGCAACGCCCCAACAGTTCCGCGTCCGACCAATCCCAAGGAAGCCGCCAACAAAGGTGCAGGCAGCGAAGCGTCCCTGCCCCTAACTTTGCGCGTCCGCAGACGCGCCCCCAAGCTGCTCTTCCCCCAAGATTCCGTGAAGAACCTGAAAAAAGCTGCTTCTCTTTTGTGGAAAGCGGCTCTTTTTGTGTCTGTTGATTTGCACTTTTCAGGAAATAGTATAACTTGTATTGCGGCAAGCCCTCTCCATCCGCTATGGCGGACACCTTTCGGTGACTGAGAGGGCAGATAAACACACGGGCACTGCCTGATAATGGCACCACCCCAATCGCGCGGAAGGGTCAAGGCAGGAACCCCCTTGCGTTACATAAAATAGTGCTTGTAGGTGTCGTAGTAAATCGTCAGGCGGCGCGGGCCGGAAATTTCGCGCAGGGTATCGCGAAGAGCTTCATCCTGCAGGATGAAGCGTACAATGTCCGGGTTGTAGCGGACACCCGCATCGCGCTTGAATTCCGCCAGCACTTCGTCCGTCGTCTTGGCTTGGTGGTAGTTGCGGCCATACTGGTCAGTCGCGGCATCAAGGCAGTCGCAGACAGTGATGATGTCAATCATGAAGCGCTCCGGCGAGGCGGTGTTATCAAAGTCGTTCGGATAGCCGCCTTTGCCGTTGTAGAACTTGTGGTGGCCGCGGGCGATATCCACATAGCGCGCCAAATCCTCGTCGATGCTCAGGTACTGCCCGCCGCGGTTCGGGTGGGAGCGGATGATGCCGAACTCCTCGTCCGTCAGCGGACGGTGCTGCGTTTCGATAATTGCAAGCATGGAATTCTTGCCCACATCGTGCAGCAGGGCGGCGTCATGCGCAAATTGCAGAATTTCCGCGCGGTGCGCCTGCACATCCTCCGGCGATGTCATGCCGTGATACCCCACCATCAGCGCCGGTTCTTTGTCGATGATGGCGGAGAGAATCGCCTCCGCAAAGGCGGATACCATCAGCGAATGCAGGAACGCGGTGCAGTGCCGCGCGACGACGAGCCGGAAGATGTAGTCGATTTTCTCCTCCGCCGTGTCGAACAGCGCGTAGGCATTCGGGAAGAACGCCAGCTCCTCCAGTGCGTTGTTCAGCGTGTTGCTATGCCCGGTGCGCGTGTCGTAATCCGCAATGAAATTACGGATATCCTGCTGATATTCGCGGAAATAGCGTTTCTTATCCTCCATCGGCATCGTCGTTTCCACGAGGAAGGAAATCAGCGCGTCCAGACAGGTCATGTAATAGGAAATAACGTCAATTTCGCGCACGTCCACTTCACCGAGCTGCTTCACCTTCGGCTTTGTCTTACGGAAGAAAGTGTGAATCTCCTTCCAGCACTCATCTGCCGTGCGGCGGCCCGTCTCGCAGTCGAAGTCACACTGGCTGGTGATAATTTGGAACATGTCGGCAGTGCTTTCCTCCGGCTTATCCAGCTTTTCGTAATATTCTGCCGTTATCTGCTCAATCCGACTTATCAATTCCGGCGGCACATAGCGGGTGTGCGCCTCAATGGTGCGGTCAAACGATTTCGCCAGCGCGTAAGCGTCCGTGCGGAAGCGCTCGGTGAAAATATCCAGCAGCCTGCCTACGTCCGGCTCGCTTTCGCGCGTCGCCGCCAGCGCATCTGACGCTTGCAGTTCCTTCATTTCCTCCCACATGCCAAACGCTTCTTCCATCGTGACCGAGCCTAACACGCAGCAGCTCATCACAAGGTTCGCGTATGCCACCACAATCGCCTGATGGACGCTGTGCTCCTTGATTGCGCCGAAATTCCGCGACAAAACCGAAATCTTGCGGTAATAGTCCCTTGCGCGTGTGCCATATGGTTCACGCAGGATGCGGGAGAATTCCAGATTTGTGTACGCCAATGTCAGATCCACATCCGTCATCGCGGCAAGGTTGTTGCTGTGCCCATAGTGTTTCTGGAGAATCTTTGCAAGTTCCATCAGGAGCGCCAAGTCGTGCGTATCTGCGCGATAGAAGTCCATCATCGAAATTTGCAGCTGGTTCCATGCGTCATCGTCTAAAGCAGGTTCTTCCTTCGCGAACTCCGGCATCACGCTGCGCATCAGGGCATTCATGTGCGCATACTCCGTACGGAAGAATTCAGCGCGCTCCCGAAGGGCAGCGCACCATGTATCCCAGTCGGACTTGATGCGCATGGCAGCTTCGAGCTGTTCCACCCGTTTGAGGACAACCTGATAATCAGCGAAAAACTTCCGGATCTGCTCACTGTTCATATCGATAACTCTTTCTTTTCGTTCATCACAGGGCGGCACAGGCACATTCGGATTTCTGAGGTAGCGTTTCCTATTGTATGGCGCAATTGCGCATCTGCCATTATACGCCCAATTTCAACAGCCGTCAAGGAAACAGACTGCATTTCAGAAAACGTTATCGGAAAGTCAGGGAGATAACAAGACATATGGCAAAAAAGTTCAAAAATTGTTCAAATGGTTACACACACACTGTTATTTTTTCGGCAAAAGTTTCTTGACAAATGTCCGAAATCGGACTATAATCGATACTGTCCGATTTCGGACAAATTGAAAGGAGTATTGTGATGAAAGCGTTAAGCACACGTCTGTTTGCGCTGAACGAGGCATGGAAAGAAAATGCCAATATCTACCGACAGATGGCGAAGCAGATGAACCTGACTGACATGGCGATGTGGGCGCTGTACACGCTGCGGGTTGAGCCGGGCGAAATGACGCAGAGCCGGATGTGCGAATTTCTGCACGAACCCAAACAGACAATCAACTCCGCGCTGAAGAAAATGGAAGCGGACGGGCTGATTACGCTGCAAAGCGGTTCAAATCGCCGCACGAAAACGATTCATCTGACGGCCGCGGGCGAAGCGCTGGCGCGTGAAACCGCAGACCGCGTTGCTGAAACCGAGCAGCAGGCGCTGGCGCAATTCAGCGAAGAAGAGGCGGATCAGCTGTTCTCCCTCTTGCGCCGCCTGAATGCGTTGATGATAGACATTTTCCCGCAGACAGTGCGGAATCCAGAAGAGGAAAGTCAAGCTAAATGAGCAAGAAGAACCCGATTCAATTATCTGACCACTTTACCTACGCTCGGCTGTTCCGCTTCGTCCTGCCGTCGATTGTCATGATGGTGTTCACGTCCATCTACGGCGTGGTGGACGGGTTGTTCGTGTCGAATTTCGCCGGAAAAACGGCGTTCGCGTCCATCAACCTGATTATGCCGTTTCTCATCATTCTGGGCGCAATGGGCTTTATGCTCGGCACAGGCGGCACGGCGCTGGTCTCCCGCGTGCTGGGCGAGGGCGACAAGGCGTGCGCGAACAAGTATTTCTCCATGATTACGCTCTTCGGCATCCTGCTGGGCGTTATCCTGACGGTGGTCGGGGTGCTGGCCATGCGCCCAATGGCGATTCTGCTGGGCGCAACAGAGGCCATGGTGGATGACTGCGTGCTTTATGGGCGGATTGTCGTCTGCTTTCTTACGTCGTTCATGCTGCAGAACATGTTCCAGTCGTTCCTGATTGCGGCGGAGCGGCCGAAGTTCGGCTTGCTGATTACGCTCGCGGCGGGCGTGACGAACATGGTGCTGGATGCGCTGTTCGTAGGCGTATTCCGCTGGGGCATTGCGGGCGCTGCGATTGCGACCGGCATCAGCCAGACCGTTGGCGGCGTTGTGCCGCTGATGTACTTCCTGTTCAGCAAAAGCAGCCCCCTGCGTCTGCGCTGGACGAAGTTCGAAGTGCAGCCGCTGCTGCGATCGTGCGCCAACGGCTCATCAGAGCTGATGAGCAACATTTCCGGCTCGCTGATTGGGATGCTGTACAACGCACAGCTGATGCGCTTTCTGGGCGAGGACGGCGTGGCGACGTATGGCGTACTGATGTATGTGCAGTTCATCTTCGTCGCGATTGACATCGGCTATTCCATCGGCTGTGCGCCCATCATCAGCTACCACTACGGCGCGCGGAATCACCCGGAGCTGAGAAACCTGCTGACGAAGGGGCTGAAAGTCATGGGCATCTTGGGCATCGTGATGACAATCGCCGCCATCTCGCTGTCCGGGACGCTGGCAAACATCTTCGTCGGCTACGACGCGACGCTCTGCGAATTGACGCGGCATGCCTTCCACCTCTTCTCCTTCGCCTTCCTGCTCGCGGGCTTCAACATCTTCCTGTCCTCCTTCTTCACGGCGCTGAACAACGGCGGCGTGTCCGCGGCAATTTCTTTCCTGCGCACGCTGGTGTTTCAGGCGGCGTCGGTCATCCTGCTGCCGATGGCGCTGGATGTGGATGGTCTCTGGTGGGCAGCCTCTGCGGCGGAAGCGCTGGCGTTCGTCGTGTCGATTGGCTTCCTGCTGGCCATGAAGGGGAAATACCATTATTTTGATGAAACCTAATCAGGAAAAACTTGCGTGTTCCCCTTGCAAACTGCTGTTCGCTGTGGTACGATAAGAAGCGAAAGAAACCCGGCGGTGATTGCCGATTGCATCCCCCGCCGGTATCCAGAAAGGAAGCGGTATCATGGCAGCAAAGAAGCCCGCAAAGACCGAAAAAGCCGCCCCGGTGACGGGCGCGCAGGAGGAGAAACTCAAGGCGCTGGAGCACGCGCTGGCGGATTTGGACAAGCAGTTCGGCAAGGGTGCCGTCATGAAGCTCGGTGAACACGCGGAGCAAAACGTGCAGGTCATCCCCACGGGCTGCCTGACGCTGGATGAGGCGCTGGGTGTCGGCGGCATTCCGCGCGGCCGTATTGTGGAGATTTTCGGCCCGGAATCCTCCGGTAAGACGACCGTTGCCCTGCACATTGTCGCACAGGCGCAGAAGATGGGCGGCATCGCGGCATTTGTGGACGCTGAGCACGCCCTCGACCCGGTGTACGCCAAGAATCTGGGCGTAAATATTGACGACCTGTATGTCTCTCAGCCTGACACAGGCGAACAGGCGCTGGAAATCGTCGAAGCGCTGGTTCGCTCCGGCGCGCTGGACGTCATTGTCATCGACTCTGTCGCCGCCCTCGTCCCGAAGGCGGAAATCGACGGCGAAATGGGCGATTCCTTCGTCGGTCTGCAAGCGCGTCTGATGAGTCAGGCGCTGCGCAAGCTGGCGGGCATCATCAACAAAACCGGCTGCGTCGCGGTGTTCATCAACCAGCTGCGCGAGAAAGTCGGCGTAATGTACGGCAACCCCGAAACCACCCCCGGCGGTCGTGCGCTGAAGTTCTACGCCTCCGTGCGTCTGGACGTACGCCGCGGCGAGCAGCTCAAAAACGGCAGCGAAGTCGTCGGCAACCACACGAAGGTCAAGGTTGTCAAGAACAAGGTTGCTCCGCCGTTCCGCGTGGCAGAGTTCGACATTGTGTACGGCGAAGGCATCAGCCGCGAAGGCACGCTGCTTGACATGGCGGTCGAGCGCGACATCATCCACAAGAGCGGCGCGTGGTTCAGCTACAAGGACCAGCGCATTGGTCAGGGCCGCGAAAACACGCGCCTATACCTGCGCGACCATCCCGAAATCACGGACGAAATCGACGCGATTATTCGTCAGGAGATTTTTGCGGATAAGCCCGCAAAGCCGATTGCGCCCGAAGAAGATCCCGGCGAGCTTCCGGATGAGGACGAGGACGACCTTGCCCTGCTGGAAGCAGACCTCGGCGATGATGCCGGTGTCGCCCCGCTGGAAGAAGAATAATCCACAGGTTATCAAATTTGTCCACCCTTGCGTCTGCGGGGGTGGATTTTTTGTGGCAGTGCGCTTTTCCCTGCAGCAAAAAAGACCAGCAGTAGGAAACGAATTGCTCCCTATGCTGGTCGGTCGCGCCCATCTGGCGCGACACTGTTGAGTTGAGGAAAAGAGAAAGTTGGGGGCGCGTCTGCGGACGCGCAAAGTTACTGGCAGGGACGCTTCGCTGCCTGCGCCTTTGTTGGCGGCTTCCTTGGGATTGGTCGAACAAGGAACAGTTGGGGCGTTGCCCCAAACCCCACAAGGGACGCTGTCCCTTGACCCTGCAAGGGGCAATTGCCCCTTGACCCCTTTTCGCGATTGAGTTGGTCGCACTTTCATGCTTTATCCGCGTGTTTATCCGCTTTTGTCCTCTTTCCCTTACAGGTGAAACACAAATTTCTTCTCATATCGCCGGAAAATGACCAGCCCAATCATCAGCATTCCAAAAGCGCCTGCCCCGCACGCCAGCAACCGCTCCGGCGTCGGCGGGATTCCCGCAATCACGATTTGCCGCAAAAAATCAATCAGCTGATACATCGGGTTCAAATGGAAAATCCCCCGAAGCCCCTCCGGCCAAATCGTATCCGGATAAAAAATCGGCGTCGCATACGTCCACAAGAGCGAAATCACGCTCCACAGGAATCGCGTATCGCGGAAGAAAACGTTCAGCGTCGCCATCACCAGCGTCACGCCCAGCGCAAACAGAAACAAAAGCGCAATCATCAGCGGCAGCAGCAGCAGCGCGGGCGACACCCGCACCCCCGTCAGCAGCATCAGCAGAAGCAGCGGCAGCAGCGAAATCAGGAAGTTGATAAGGCTTGACAGCGCGCGGCTGAACGGGAAAATCAGCTTCGGAATCGCGACCTTTGTGATGAGCGACGCGTTCATGACAATCGCGTCCATGCCCAGCGTGACGCACTCGGTGAAGAAGCTGAAAACGATGATGCCCGAAATCAGGTACACCGGGAAGTGGTCGATAGCGGAGCGGAAGAGCGTGGAGAACACAAGGTACTGCACGAGCATCGTCAGCAGCGGATTGAGGAAACTCCAGAGGACGCCGAGGATACTCTGGCGATACTTTGTATTAAAATTGCGGCGGACAAGCTGTTCGATGAGGAAGCCGTAGCGGCGGACGTCGGCTTGCAGGCGCAGCAGATAGTTCTGCCGTCCGGCGGCGGCGCAGCGTGCGGTGAACAGGCTTTCCCAGACGCAGAACAGCACCAGAACCGCCGCGAAAATCCCGTAGTACAGCATCGCGCAGGAGGGGCGCGTGCCGGACAGGCGGATGCACAGCTGATTGCCGCCGCTCATGCCCAAAGCAGGGAGCGTGTTGCCGGAAAAGGTGAGCACAAGTTTGTCCGCATCCACGGGTTCAAACGAGAAGGTCAAATTTTCGCGGATGATACTGTCGGTCAGCAGGACAGTCTGCGTGAAAATCGGTAACCCCTGCCGTGTCAGGATCAGCGTCGCTGTGCCGCCGGATTCACTGCTCAGCGCCGTAACGGGCAGGCTGATTTCGCGGATGCCGCCATCCGGCAGGGGCAGCGGGAATGTCTCGCCGTCCGTCAGCGGATGCAGATGCGTCTGTGCCGCCGCGTCGATGGTGAACGCCTGCGTCTGCCACGTCGGGGTGAACAAAGCACCATACAGCGCCAGCATCAGCGCAATCACCAGCGTCACCCAAAGCCCTTTTTTCAGCACAGCGGAATCGCCGAAAATCGGCGGTTTGCACTTCGTCACGGCGTTCCCTCCTGTCGGTCAAGGTCAATGAACATGCTGCCGTCCGGGCGGAACAGCGGCGAATAGTAGCGCTCCGGCGGGTGCTCCCCCCACGTTTGGCGGAAGCGGCGCAAATCCCCCTTCGGCGCACCCTGCGTCAGGCACGGCGGCAGCAGCGAAAGCCGCATATCCATTGCCATCCGCGCATACGGCGTGTAGACGTTGAGCAGCCCGATTTGCTGGCATTTCAGCCCCAAATCCGCGCCGCGAAGGTCACTCTGGTACGCCGAAAATCCGCCGACGGACAGGAACACGTCGCGCCGAATCATCAGCAGTGCGCTGGATACGCCCGTCACGTTGCGGACGATGCGGTCAGTGAGCATATACGGCCGCCCATAGCGCCACTGCCCCGCCTGATGGCTGACCGCGCCGCCGGGGACGTCCACCGCATACCCGGCGTGGCGGAAGCAATCACGGTCATCCAGCAGCGCCGAGCCGACGCAGCCAACGTCCGCGCGCTGGGCGTACTGCATGAGTTCGCTGACCCAATCGGTATCCAGCGGTCGCAGTCCGGCGCGCAGAAACAGCACCGCGTCGCAGTCCGTCCGGCGGATGAGGTCATTGACCGCCGACAAATCGCGGACGCGGATGCACGGCATCGGCAGCTTCGGCGCATCGCCCTCGCCCCAGAGGACGCAGACGCTGCGCATCGGCCGCGTTTTCCACCGAATGCGGACGCGCAGCTCTTCCACCGTCACGTCGGCATCCATGTGCAGGCGTCGGAGCTGATCCGCCACGGCGCGCGCGGCGGCATCCGCACAGGTCTGCGCTTTTTGATGGCTGAACGAGGTGTCCAGCATCCGCCAATGGTAGAGAATGCGCGGAATGTGGGTGATTTTCGCCGCGTTTTCGGACAGCCGAAGCGCCAAATCATGGTCTTGCGAGCCATCAAAGCCGGGGCGAAGTCCGCCGACCGCGTTCATCAGCGCCCGTGACGCTGCGGTGATGTGGCAGATATAATTGCCGGAACGCAGCGAATCCGGCGCGAAATCAGGCTTCAAGTACGGCTCGAAGAAGTGTGTGCCGTCGGCGGACACCTTGTCCTCATCAGTATAAACGAAATCCGCACCGTCCTGCGCCGCTTCGAGGATGCAACGAACCGCGTCCGGCGCGAGCAAATCATCGTGGTCACAGAGCGCGACAAATTTCCCCGTCGCCATCGTCAGCGCGGCGTTCGTGTTGCCCGCAATGCCGCGGTTCTCCGCGCCGAACGTCACACGGAAGCGATTGTCCTCCTGCATCAGCGCTTGCAGCAGTTCACGCGTGTCCGCGCGGGTACTTGCGCCGTCATAGAAACAGGCTTCCCACGCGCCGCACGACTGATGCAGCAGCGAATCCGCCAGCGCGCGCAGCAGCTCCGGCGGCGTATTATAGGTCGGAATAAGGAAAGACAAGCGCATGGTCGGGGTGAAGGGGGCTGAAAGGGGCGCTTCATGCCGGCGGATGAAGGCTTGGTAAGCGTCTTCCTCCGCTTGACGCAGGGCGGTTTCCGTCTGGAGGAAGGGGCGCTGACGATGGAGCGCGATGCGGAACCGGATGGCTTCGGGGATGCAGCGAAAGCCTTCGCGATGAATGCGCCGGATGACGCGCAGGGGGAAGAGCATGACGGAAACCTCCTTTCGATGGATGATTGGCTTTATTATAGCATAAGGGGGAGAACGATGGAAGGGAAAGCGAGGATAAAAAGGGATAAACATGCGGGCAAAGTAAGGCAAAGCGCGCAGCTCAATCGTGCGGAGGCAATACGGAGGGACTTCGTCCGTTTTATTTTTCCAGCCTTGACGTTTCTATCTGCCGGAAAAAAATAATTTGCCACCCAAAAACGCGACGCATATCCATCATGCGCCGCGCTTTTTGTTGCGATACTATTTCCAAATGAGAATGTTCCAAGATGCGAATGGTATGTTATTCCGCCGCCACAGCCGCGTCCGCTTCCACGGTCACGCTCTGCTCCTGCTGTTCCTTCTCCGCAATCAGGTCTTCGATGCTTTCCTTCGTGCGCATCAGGTCCTCCACGGACATCGTCTCAAAGCCCGCCGTCGGCGTCTTGACCTTCACGCCGTGGCTGCGCAGGAAGTTATCCACCTTCTCCTCGTTGTGCTTGTAAGCGTAGAAACCAACCGCGCTCACGCCCACACCAATCAGAATGCCCTTGACCATCGGGCTCATGTTCAGGTTCAACATATGTTTGTCCTCCTTATTTTTTGCAAGTATCTATCGTTCAGGCTTTTCAGCCGGACGAGCGAATTAGGTCACCCTTTATGTGCTAAGACTTCGACGCTCCGGCGGAAGATGCTTCCAGCAAAGGCGCTGCCGTCCTCATTGCCCACGACGGGGGTGAGCGTCGTGGTGTGTTCGCCGTTCCGAACCAGATACACCTGTTCCCGCGGGCCGCGCGGCAGCAGGTGGCGGCTGAACGTGACAATCCACGCCAGCAGACTCGCCTGAAAGCCGTTGGGCTTGCCAATGGCGTTAATCAGGTAGACGACGGACATCACTTCCGGGTCGAAACTGCCGCGTGTGTGCAGTTCCTGATAGGCGTGCTCAACCACGGCGGTCAACGTCGCCCCGGCGGACAGCCAGCGCGTGTAGCGTGTGAGCGTCGAACCTGCGAGGGTCATCATGCCGTCAAGGACAATGCAGCCAAGCGCCAGATAGCCGCTGGGCGCCATCGAGAAGCCTTCTTCCTCCGAGTGCTTGACGTGCAGCACCGCCGTCTGCTGCAAGCGGGCGTACAGCGCACCGATGCGCACGAGCAGGTCACTTTCAGAAATAACCGCCTTGTCGTAGCAGCACAGCATCGTCTGAATGCGCGGATTATACCGGCAGCTTTGCAGTCCCGGAATGCTCAGGAAAATCGCTTCGCCTTCAATCGGCTTTTCCAATTGCAGGCGAAGTCTGCCGGGCATGGCGCTCAGCACTGTCAAATGCACCGCGCCCACGTTGTCATCGCGCATTCATTATCCCTCCATCGGCGGAAACACCATCAGCCGCAGCGAGTTCGCCACAACAAGAATGGTGGACATGTTGTGCATCAGCGCGCTCGCCAGCACGGAGATGCCGCTTGCCGCGCCGAGAATCAGCCCGACGGTGTTGATGCCGATGACCATTGCGAAGTTCTGCTGCACGATGCGCATTGTCGCGCGCGCCAGGCGGCGCAGTTCGGGAATCATCATCGGGTCATCGCGGTTGATAACCACGTCGCTTGTTTCCATGGCAATATCGGTGGACTTGCTGCCCAGCGAGATACCGACGTCCGCATACGCCAGCGCGGGCGCATCGTTGATGCCGTCGCCGACCATGACGACGCCGTTGCCCTGCGTTTGCAGCTTCAAGACAGCCTCCGCCTTCTGTTCGGGCAGCAGCTGCGCTTGATAGCCGTCCACGCCGACCATTTCCGCAACAGCCTGCGCCTGTGCCGCCATATCGCCCGTCAGCAGCTCAATGTCGCCCACGCCGTCGTAGCGCAGGGCGTTGATGGCGCGGCGGACGTTTGCGCGCGGGTTATCCATGGCGTACAGCACGGCGACAATCTTGTCCCCCACGCCAACGTAGTTCGGAATTGCGCCGTTCGCATCGGGAATCGCGCCGTCCGCGCAGACGCCATTTTCCTTCATGTACTTGAGGTTGCCGACGCGGATGCACTTGCCGTCGACTTCCGTCCGGCTGCCGCGGGAGACTTCGGTCACAATTTCGCCATGCGGGGGAATTTTCGCTCCGTGCGCGCGCCCGTAGGTCAGAATCGCGCTTGCCAGCGGATGCGTGCTGGTTTCCTCCGCCGCCATCGCCAGCGAAAGCACTTCCGTCTCGTCCATCGTGTCGGTCAGCATCGTCATGCCCGTCACGCGCGGACGACCCTCGGTAATCGTGCCGGTCTTATCCAGCAGGACGGTGTTCGCGCTGCTCATCTGCTCGATGTACGCGCCGCCCTTAATCAGCACGCCGCGCTTGACCGCCGTGTTAATCGCGGCAGAGAACGCCGTCGCGGTCGAAAGCTTGATGCCGCAGGAATAGTCAATGACGAGCATCTTCAGCGCCTTCTGCGGATTGCGCGTCACGAGCCAAACCGCCGCGCACAGCAGGAAGTTCAGCGGCACGAGGTAGTTGGAGAACTTATCGGCATAGCGCTGGATGGGCGCTTTCTTGAGTTCGCTCTGCTCCACCATGCCGACGATGCGCGACACAACCGTCTGGTCGCCGACGCGCTGCGCCTGAATCTGCATATTGCCGTTCTTGACGACCGTGCCCGCGAACACCTCCGCACCCTTGCGCTTTTCCGCCGGAACGAATTCGCCCGTGATGGCGCTCTGGTCAACAACCGCGCTGCCGGACACCACCGTGCCATCTACCGCGATTTTCTCGCCCGTGTGCACCTCGATGGTGTCGCCCGCTTCGAGTTTACCAATCGGCGTTTTCTCCAGCCGACCGTCCGAGAGCACCTTCCAGACCTCGCCGTCTTCCACCGACAGCATCTGCTTGATGGACGACCGCGTGCGCTCGATGGTGTAGGACGTCATCAGTTCCGCGAGGTCAGACAGCGCCAGAATCATCAGGGCGGAATGCGGCGTACCGAGCAGCAGACTTGCGACAATCGACGTAACCGTCAGGAAATCGGCGTTCGGGCGCATATCGCGGCGCAGACCCGCCGCCGCGCTCCGTGCCATCGGCATCGTCAGTCCCAAACTGGTCAGCGCTTCCAGCGACGTGAAGCTCGCCATCGCGCCGCCGAGCAGGCTGCCAGGCAGAATCGTGTGACCGAGCACCACTGCGCCCGCGTTGAGCGCCAGCCGCTTTGTCAGCTGCTTTGTCGTCATGGACACTTCCGGCTCTTCCGGCTTGCTGCCTGCCTGACGATTGCGGTAGGCGTTCATGGCATAGCGTGCCATCGTCACGTCCACGCCTTCACAGAGAATCGACGTATCCGTCGCGGTCGGATCGAAGCGCAGGAGGATGCCGCAGGTAATCGGCGTCACCTGCACGCACTGCACACCCGGCAGGTTGGCAAGCATCTGGGCAATTTCTTCCTTCTCGTCATTCAAGAAGTTCAGCCCTTCTACTCTGAGCCGCAGCCGCCCGCGAAGGCTATGCGCCACCTGACTCTTCATCCAGTTTTTCTGTGTTTCCCGATTGAACATGTTATCCCTTCTTTGATTTGGCAATTCAGATTCTATGATTCATGCTTTTTCGCGTCGATTGCGCAAACCCTTGCCGTGAAAAAGCTCAACTAACAGGAGTGTGCACCGAGGGTTTCCAAAGGGCGATCGCGGACTTCGTCCGTTTCCATTGCCCTTTTGTCGCCTCCGCAGAGGCGAAACCCCTGCTTGCGGAAAAGACCAGCTATGTTTGAAAGACCAGCTACACGGTCGCGCCCATCTGGCGCGACACAGCATAGGTGTTGGAAAGAGCAGCTTGGGGGCGCATCTGCGGATGCGCAAAGTTACTGGCAGGGACGCTTCGCTGCCTGCGCCCTTTGTTGTTTTTTTCCCTTTGGGATGGTCACCCGTGGAACAGTTGGGGCGTTGCCCCAAACCCCACAAGGGACGCTGTCCCTTGACCCTGCGAAGGGGCAAAGCCCCTCTCGACACCCATTGACTGGCGCCCGGCTTGGGCGCTTTTCCCTTACAAGTCTTTGCCGTTACTTTTTTGCCTGTCCCAGCCGCAAGGCGAGGCGGCGGCGTGCCATCGTCGCCAATTCTTCCTCCCCCACATCGCTCTTTGTCCAGTCAATCTCCTGCGCCAATTCCAGCCCCGTATCCACCGCCGTCGCAATCCACCGCAAGATTTCCTCCCGATTGGTCATGTTCGCGTCATACGTCACCAGCGCCGTACCAATCCGCGGATTCACCTGCGCGCCCCGCACCCCCGGCAGCATCGTCATCACATCCTGCACATAATGCAAGTGCGGCAGCGCTTCCTTCGGCAGCATCTGATATCCCTTAAAGCTCAAGCGCAGGCGCCCCGGCAGGTCACTTGTCACAGTGGGCTTCAGGTAGTGGCGAATCAGCGCCGTTTCAATTCGTCCCACTGTCGTTTCGCCTCCAGATGCTGGCTGCCCACCAGAGCAGCGTCATCGCGCCCGGAACAGCCGCGCCGCTAACCGCAAGGCTTTTCACGCCCGCGAACGTCAGCGCGCATCCCGCCAGCGTCCGCACATCAAGCAGACCGTTCGTCGCCTCCAGCAAACCGTGGTTGATTGCCGCCATCAGCGTATTCAACCCGCTTTGAATTCGGCTGACCGGCTCTTTCTGCAGTGCGTCGGTCAATCCCATCAGCTTCAGCACCGCGCCCTGCACCACGGCGGCTTCGACCTTCGTCTCGTCGTAGCGAATGAGAGCGGTAGACAGGCGGAAGTTGAGCGCCACTTCATGCACCACGCCGGTTGCTTCCAGCTGCCGCTTCATTTCCGCGGCGGCTTCGTGGTTGGCGGATACGGCGGGCAGATAGAGCCGCATCCGTCCCGGCAGACTTGCGCGGACTTCCGCAATGCCCCGGAAGGACGGCAGACGCATCAGGTTATGGTTCTGCGTCGGCTTCTTGACCGAGAGCGCAGCGCCGCCCAGCGCCAGCGCTGCCAGCAGGGTTGTATTCATTCGGATGACCTCCCCTGTGAATAAAAACATTACCTATTGATAGATCCAATTTATTGGGATACCGCAAAGGGTCGAAGAACATGGCATTCTTCAACCGCTCACAGTGTAGCACAGGTAAAAAAGCGTGTCAAGATGGCTGCAAAAATACTTCTTTTGTTTGCTGACGCTGATAAGAAATCGCCCATTTTCGCCACTTATTTCCGGCTTCTCACTCCCAATTAAAAAGCGCCGCTCCTGTTTCCAGAAGCGGCATCGGGATTACCCTTGTCCGTCGTCAATCGTGGCCTTCCAGGTGAATTCCGGCTGGTCATTGGCGGGAATATCGTAGTGCTCACCGCCCTCAATGTCGTAGCCATTGATGCGCATGACCACCTGCCCCACGCCATAAGGCTTGATGTACTCGCGCCCGAAGGAGAACTGCCCGTGGCGGGTCGCTTCACCGGGAGCAAGGGTGAAGTTGTAAGTGCCCTTGAAGGAGAAGGAACGCCCGTCAGTGTTGCAGACCAGCGGTTCGCCGAAGGCATTGTAAAGGTAAATCGTGTAGTAGAATTTGGTGATGGTCAGGTTGCTGGCGTTGTAAACAACAATCTTCGCCGCGTTGTTTTCCGCCCACAGATTCGTGATGCGCAGCGCATCCTTTCTGCTGCCAACGTTGATGGTGTAGGTGACGACATAACTGCCGTCATCCGTCGTACCGATGATAGTCGTTGTGCCCCATGCGCGGCCCGTCACCTTCGGATTCAGCCCGTTGCCCGATACCGTCGCAATGCGCTCATCCTGGCTTGTCCATTGCATCTTCTTGTTGTCGGCATTTGCGGGTTCCAGAATAGCGGTGTTCGTGGTGTACTTGTTCAGCCCCACGTTCTGCGAGGTGTACTTCATCGTCACGCCCGTGACCGGCTGCGTCACCGTCACGCGGATGGTCGCCTTTTTGCCGCTGCCGTCGTTCGCGGTCGCGTAGACGTAGCATTCACCGCGCTTGAGACCGGTCACGATGCCGTCATCCGACACCGACACAACATCCGGCTTGTTCGTCGAGAAGCTGACGGACGAATCCGTCGCGTCCTGCGGCTTCACCGTCCAGCTGAGGGCAATGCTGCGCCCCACCGCCACGGACGTTTTCTTCTCGTTGAAGGTGATGGACGTCACCGGCGCATACACCGTCACGTCGATTTGCGCATAGACCTCCGGGAACGTCTTGCTCTGGCAGGTGATAGTGCAGCTGCCCGCGCGTACGCCCTTGACGTAGCCGTTCGCGCTCACCGTCGCGACGCTCGCGTCCGACGTAGACCACACAACCGCCTTGTCGCTTGTCGTGTTCGGCAGCACGGTCGCCTTCAGCGTCACGCCGCCGCCCACGCGGATATTGCCGCTTAAGCCGCTCAGGGTGATGCTTTCCGGCTGCTGCTTGACGGCCACGTTCACGCTTGCGCGCTGACCGCCGCCATCCGCCGCCGTCGCGCGAATGGTCGCCTGTCCGCGCCCAACGCCCGTCACCACGCCGTATTCATCCACAACGGCGACTTTCTCGTTCGTGCTCTCCCACTTCACGCCCGTGATGGACGCGTCCGCCGGCTTCACCGTCGCGGTCAGCTGCGCCGTTGTGCCGATGAAGAGCGTCTTGGTGTCCGCCGTCACGGTCACGCCCGTTACCGGGGTGATGACGATGACGCGGTAATCCACACTGACTTCGGGGTTCGATTCGCTCGCCACGGTCACGATGCACTCGCCCGCGCCGCGCGCCGTCAGCGTTGACCCGCTCACGCGCACCACGTCCGTATCCGACGAAGCGACGGTATAACGGCGGTTGTTCGCGTCATTGGGGGACAGCGTCGCCCGAATCGACACCTGCTTGCCTTTGCGCAGCAGCAGCACGCGGCCGTCCGCGCCGCCCGTCAGGTGACTGATGAGCGGATCTGCCGCATCATAGAGCGTGAGATTCGTTTCGTTCACCGCAATGTCCGTCACGGCGCGCGCCACCGTCACGGTGACAGACGCTTTCCACGTCCGTTTCTCGGTTTTGAGCGTCGCAGTAATCGTCGACTGCCCTTTCGTCAGTCCCGTTACCACACCGTTTTCATCCACCGTCGCGATGTTCTCGCGCCCGCTGACAAATGTCAATTCGCCGTCCGCCGCGCAATTGCCCTGCCGGATGAGCGACAATTCCAGCGTATTGCCCTCAAAGACGGTCAAATTTGTTTTTTCAAACTGAAAACGGTCGGCTTCCGCCATCGCCGTCACGCCGCACAGCAGCGACACGCACAGGACGGTCAGCATCACAATTTTCCAGAAATTCTTCATAAGGAAGTTTCCTCCTTCCATCGGCTTTCCAATGATACAACGAATGACCCTTCCAACTTCATTCCTGATTTGCAAAATTATTTCTGCTGATTTTGATGGACAGCCGATGATGCCTGCCCGCTTCCGCCGTCAGCGCAATCCGCCAGAGCGACCCATGCCAGTTCTTTGCCATCCGCGCGTCGGTGACAGGGATTTCTTCCACTGCTGCCGCCAGCATGGGTCTGATTTCCATCCGTGCGTGCGCAAATTCAATCCCGCCCGGACGGATTTCCGGCTTCTCCCGCGCTATCAGGGTGAAAACGACGGCTTTCGGCGCTTGCAGGGTGATTTCGTCCGCAATTTGAACCCCGTCCGTCGTGACCAATGCGCCGCGAATCGCCGACAGCACGCCCGCTTCCGCCGGATACGCGCCCGCCATGTCCAGCGACGCGCCGTCCGGCAAAGCACGGAAGTTCCGCGCGGCGTACTCCGCCCCGGCGCACTGCTCGAATCCGCCAATCAGCGGCACATTGTGGTACATGCTCCGGCAGTTCCAGAGCGTGTAGCGCGCATCGGAGAAGGTTTTCGCGGTATAAACCATGTTGCCCGCATCCACCAGCAGCGGATGCCCGTCCACATACACCATCAGCGACCCGACGTCGTTGTGATTGTGGCTTTCGCCGTTGTGTCCGCCCTTGATGCACAGCGTCCACCCATTCCGGCGGATGATGCGCACCTGCAAGTCCGGCAGCAGCGTGTCCTGCGTGTCCCCATCCGGCTGACCTGCGCCAGCCGGATGGAACAGACGCTGCAAAAGGCGCGAAAAGTGCGGCACGTCGCCGATGCAGTCCGTCGGTTGACCGCGCAGGTTCTGCCCCATCGCCGTCAACGGCGCATCGCGAAGCAGTTCGCCCGCGCGCTGCAATCGCTCGCCATACACCACCGGCCGCGCGTCGCAGTCCGCAAAGTTCGCGAAATAGCCGTTCCCCAGCGACATCAGCAGCGGGAAGCGCAGCATGTTCCGCAATTTCGGCTCGTCCCAGCAGTTAAGCCCGGCTTCCGCCATCAGTTCAAGGCAGTCCAGCAGGCTGCCCGCCGCCATGTTCCAGTACGCCGCGCCCTCGTCGCAGCCGCCGTCCGCCGGAATGCAGCGCAGATACGCATCGAGCATCCCGCAGGCGCGGCGGTACACGGGCAGCGGGTCGTCCAGCAGGCAGCGCGCCGAGAACATCACGTTCGACACAATCCACGGCGTCCAGTTGCACAAATCCTTGCGCGTGAAGCCCATCCACCAGTCGGTATTGCGGTGCAGGAACGGGTCAATCGCGCGGCGCTGAATTTCCGCCGTCACCCGCTGGTGCAGGGAGCTGTCAAGCCAATCGCCCAGCAGCGTCAGCGTAAAGGACAGCACCATGGCGGTCTGCGCGGCGAACAAGTCCAGTATCGGCTCGCCGCTGATAGGAAACGGGTGCGCCGCCGTCAGGTTCGCATGGGCGCTGATCGCCCACGTCGTTTCCTCGCAGATGCACCACAAGCCATCCTCCACCGGGGACAAATCCGCCGATTCTCCGTGCAGGCACACGTCTAATACCGCCGCGATGAGCTTCCGCCGACGCGCGAAATACGGCGTTTCGCATTGTGCGCGGCTGCCCGTGCGGACGAACGCGGCGTAGTCGCTCAGCAGCAGCATCGGGTAGGGCGTACCGCGCCACTTGGCAATGAACGTTTCCATGTCCATGCGGTCGTCGGCGGGCAGCGCTTCCCACGCCGCGCGGTTCTGCGCCGGAGGAAAAAGCGTTCCCTGCGGGCGCTTCGTCAGCAATTCCATTCTTTCGGCGAGCATCATGTCACCTCCGGGAAATCACGCAAACCACGGGCGGAATTTCTTCGCAATCGCCGCGATAATCGGGCCGAGGAAGAAGCCCGTAACAATCGACACCACCCCGACCGTGCTGCCCAGCAGCCAGCCGATGGCAATCGCGGACAGGTCGTAAATCATGCGAATCACGGCATAGGGAATCTTCTTGACGTACTTCGAGATAATCTGCGGAATCGCGTCATACGGCCCACTGCCAAGCTCCACCACCATATAGAACGCCACGGCGACCATGAACACGCCCAGCGTCGGCACAAGCCAGCAGATGCGCTCCGTCATGCCCATTGCGTCGCGATTGAGGATGTTCATGCTGCTAAAGATAACATCGAACAAGTCCTTCGAGTAACCTACAAGCACCATGTTTGCAATCGACCCCAGGCCGATGAACTCCCACTGCCGCATCGCCATCACGACGATGAGCAGCGCACCGTAGAAGAGCATCTGGTAGGTGCCAAGGAGCATGTTCAGCTTATTGGCAACGCCCAGATTCAGCACGGACGCGGGGTCTGTGCCGAACTGAATGCGGTCAAACACCGACACGCACGCGCCCATAATCGTCACGCTGAGAATCAGCACAACAATCCGGCGCGCCATGTGCGGCTGGCAGAACAGGTGGCGGATGATTTTCTGCATCAAGGGAAAAACCTCCTTCGTGTTGCGGGAATTTCTGCCCTTATCATATCATAATTTTCCCCTAAAAGGAAGTGTTACATTTCGCAAATTGACATCCGCGCGCAAATGCGGTATGATGAAGATACGAAACTGCTTTTGACGGAGGTGCATGACCATGCGGCGCATGACGCGGCTGCTTTGCCTGATGCTTCTTTTTTCCCTGATAACCTTCTCCTGCCCGCTGGCGGAAGAAACGGACGCCCCGACCGGCACACCCGCGCCCACGCCGATGCTGACCGCCGTGCCGGAAAGCGCACTTGCGCCCTTCAACGTGGTTTTGCCGGAGGACGCGCATGTGGAGATGGCGGAGGGGCGCATCACGCTTGTGCGGGGGGATTCGCGCGTGGTGGCGATGGTGATTTCCCGCGTGCCAGATGAAGACCCGGCGGCGGCGCTGCCCATCCTGATGCAGGATTTCGACCCCAAGACCAGCGAGACGATGGATTTTGACGCCCAGCCCGGCTTCTGCATTCTCGGCGGCGTGGTGAACGACGCCTTTGGCGACGGCGAGGACAAGATTACGCTGATGGTGCTGGCGGATTCCGGCGAACTGCTGATTCTATCGGGGTATAATCTGGCGCGGGATCATCACGCGCTGTACTTGTTCCTGACAGAACTGCTGGAGAATGTGAGCATGGATGGGGCGGCGGTGTATGTCGCGGAGGATGCGGCAGCAACGGCGTCACCGGAAGCATGATATTCTTCACGGCAAGTTGGGGGAGCAAACAGGGGCTTAGGCGAAGCACCAAAAAGCTGCACGCGGAAGGAGCATGAAAGCGCGACCAACTCAATCGCGAAAAGGGGTCAAGGGGCAATTGCCCCTTGCAGGGTCAAGGGACAGCGTCCCTTGTGGGGTTTGGGGCAACGCCCCAACTGTTCCGCGTCCGACCAATCCCAAGGAAGCCGTCAACAAAGGTGCAGGCAGCGAAGCGTCCCTGCCCCTAACTTTGCGCGTCCGCAGACGCGCCCCCAAGCTGCTCTTCCCCCAAGATTCCGTGAAGAACCATTGTTTTCCTTTTTGTCGCCCTTGTAACGATAAAAACCAAGTAACATGGGAGGCGACTGCGAAGGGGTCAAGGTGGCGACCGCAGACATTCGTCTGTTTCCATTGCCCCCTTGTCGCGTCCGCAGACGCGAAACCCTCTGCACAGCATCGAATTGCATGTAGAAATAACAATATTGCACATTACGCAAACAGCCCTCTGACGCAAGCATCCTGCGCCAGAGGGCTGTTGTTATTTACTGATGCACAACCACGGTATACGGCTTCGTGGAGTCCGTTTCGACCTGCGCCTGACCGTCCTTCATCGTCACGGTGAAGGTCGCGGCGACGTTGCCCTTCGTGTCGGGGATTTCAACCGTCTCGCTCTCGCCGTCCGCCAGCTGGTAGACGTGCAGCTCCACGCCGTCCAGATAGTCGTAATCCGGGCGGTCGTCATGCGCGCCCAGCGGCAGCACCGTGCCGGGACGCACCATCAGCGGCAGGGACATGAAGTCGTGAATCTCCGTCTGCCAGTGGCCGCCTTCGACCTTGCCGCCATCCAGCAGGGACGTCCACGTTCCGTCGGGCAGATAATACTGCACCTCGCCGTCCTTGCGGAAAATCGGCGCGACAAGCAGCGAATCGCCCAGCATGTACTGGCGGTCGAGCATATCGCACGCCGGGTCGTCCGGGAACTCCAGCATCATCGGGCGCATCATCGGCACGCCGTGTTCGTGCGCCTCCGCCGCCTTGCCATACAGATAAGGCATCAGGCGGCACTTGAGCTTGGTGAATTTGCGGCAGACATCCACGCTCTCCTCGTCAAACAGCCACGGCACGCGGTAGCTGGTCGAGCCATGCAGGCGGCTGTGGGAGGACAAGAGGCCAAACTGCACCCAGCGCTTGTAAACATCCGCCGGCGCGGTGGACTCAAAGCCGGAAATATCGTGGCTCCAGTAGCCGAAGCCGCTGTGGCTCATGGACAGACCCGCGCGCAGCGTTTCCGCCATCGAAATGTAGGTCGCGGAGTTATCGCCGCCCCAGTGCACCGGGAACTGCTGACCGCCGACCGTCGCGCTGCGGGCGAACAGAATCGCTTCCCCTTCGCCCTTGCGATCCTTCACAACGTCAAAGACGACCTTGTTGTACAGGTAGGTGTAATAGTTGTGCATATAGACCGGATCGCTGCCGTCGAACCACCGGATGTCGCGCACCGGGATGCGCTCGCCGAAGTCGGTCTTGAAGCAGTCCACGCCCATGTCCATCAGCTTATAGAGGTAAGAAGCGTACCACTTGCAGGCATCCGGATTGGTGAAATCGACAATCGCCATGCCCGCCTGCCACATATCGGTCTGGAAGAGGCTGCCGTCGGTCTTTTTCAGCAGGTAGCCATGCTCCATGCCTTCCTTGAACAGCGGCGACGCCTGACCGATGTACGGGTTAATCCAGCAGCAGATGTGCAGCCCCTTCTCGTGGTAGCGCTTAAGCATTCCCACCGGGTCAGGGAATGTGTCATGATCCCACTCGAAGTCGCACCAGTTGAAGCCCTTCATCCAGTAGCAGTCGAAGTGGAACACGGACAGCGGAATGTCGCGCTCCGCCATGCCGTTGATGAAGGAGGAAGTCGTCTGCTCGTCGTAATTCGTGGTGAAGGAGGTGGACAGCCACAGACCGAACGACCACGCGGGCACAAGCGCCGGGCGACCCGTCAGCGCGGTGTACAGGTCGAGCGTGTCCTTCGGCGTGCCGCCGTAGATCACGTCGTAGACCATCGTTTCGCCCTCGTGCGAGAACTGGACGCGCTCCACCTTTTCCGTCGCGACTTCAAAGGACACGTCGCTTGCGTTCTCCACCAGCACGCCGTAGCCGCGGTTGGTCATGTAGAACGGGATGTTCTTGTACGCCAGCTCCGACGCCGTGCCGCCGTCCGCGTTCCACATATCGACCGTCTGACCGTTCTTGACGTACGCGCCGAAGCGTTCGCCCAAACCATAGACGCATTCGCCCACGTCCAGCTGGAGGCTCTCGGACATGTAGGACGTGCCGTGCGGCAGAAGCGAACAGGGCGTGCCGTCCTTCTTCAGCGCACGACCCATGCCGCGCCAACCGGAGGTCGTCAGGACGCGGTCACCCACCATATAATCCACCGACCAGTTGCCGCCCTTGCTCACGCGCGCGGTCAGGTCGCCGGAGGTGAAGTAGGCGTAGTCGTCATCCTCGCGGATTTCGGGCGTCACATCCTCTTCATACGTCGTAAACTGAGGATCCTTGCGCGGCGTTCCGGCAAAGTGCGTCACCTGCACGCGGATGATGTTCTTGCGCGGCGCGGTGAACACAATGTCAAGCGAGCCGCCGTCGAGAATATCGCCGCGGTGGCGAATCGGGCGGCAGGCGCTGATGATGTGCAGCTCCTTGTCGTTCTTGATGACGCGCACGGTCTGCGTGGCGTAGGACATCACATAGTCCTGCCGGATGACCCAGTAACCTTGCGTAAAACGCATGTTGATGCTCTCCTTTATGATAATATTGATGGCTTTTTCATGCGCACAGGGCGCGGAAAACGCTGATTTTAGTCCGTGATGATTTTCACCACAACCGGCATGTCGCTTTGGTAATCCCCCAAGTCCACATGCAGGGCTTCGCCGTCGCGCGTCCACGCGGCCTGCGCGGGATTGCCCAGCACTTCCACCTTCCGCACAATGCCGTGCCAGAGCGGCAAGTGGCTCGCGTCCGCCTCGCGCAAAGACCGAATGTGCAGCTTGCCGTCCGCCGGGCACGCCATGCACGCCGCGTAGATGTTTCCGCCGCGGCAGGTGAAGCGGAAGTCCTCGCTGGTGAAGTTGCGGGACGCGCCGTCGGCAAACTGCCCCTCCTGAATCTTCGTCGGACCTTCCTGATTGATGCGCCACAAGCCTGTGCCGTGGATGCACTCGTCATTGACGCGCATCCAGTCCGCCAGTTTGTGCAGGATCTCAACGTCCTTGTCCGCCAGCGTGCCGTCCGGCTTCGGGCCGAAATTCAGCAGCAGGCGGCCGTTCTTGCTCACCACATCCAGCAAGTCCTGCACAATCTCCTGCGGCGCTTTGTAGACCGCCTTGTCCGGCTGCACAGAGTAGCACCAGCTGCCGCGCATGACGGACGTGTCCGACTGCCACAGGAACGGCTTCGCTTCCGCGAACTGCCCGCGCTCAATGTCTGGCACGCCGATGCCGAACGGGAATGCGTCGTGCTTGTAGTTGATAACGCACCCGCCGCGGCTTTCCATCACGTTGAAGTAGTACGCGGCGAAGCGCTGCAGGTACGGCTTGACGGCGGAATGCTGAATCCACCAGTCGAAATAGAGGATGCGCGGATGATAGCGGTCGACGATCTCGCAGCAGCGCAGCA
>ULPX01071608.1_pt1 | contig 86953 bp, 78 predicted proteins | sample 1953911 | NCBI WGS metagenome assembly ULPX01 (sample SAMEA4835640, study PRJEB28245) | human gut metagenome | biome: gut microbiome; material: fecal sample | place: Denmark | collected 2008 | reverse complement strand
ATGACACGTTGGATTCATTGACGGTAACTGCCCTCGGAACCGATTCTATCATTATAAACAATCAGAAGAAAGTGCACACTTTATCACTACCTTTGCGCTTTACATCGGATTCTACCGTATTTATCTTCTATTATGCATACCGGGAAGATCCGACTTTATGTGATACGGTATACATCAAGCAGGATAATACCCCCTATTTTGAATCGATGGATTGCGGATATAGCATGAAACAAAGTATACTCGGACTTGGGCACAGCGAAGTAGAATTAGACTCCATATACATAAGTAATAAACAAGCCAACACTGATGGGACAGAAAATCTTAAGTTATTCTACCGCAATCGCGATTAGTCTGCTTCTACTCTTACCGGCAGGATTTACGGTACATGCCCAGCAACGGCCATATGTTAATCCCACTCCGAAAAGAGATCAGAAAAAAAACGTAAAGGAAGAGCCGAAGGAGATTGTTCCGTTATACAACGGTACCTATATTGGTGTGGATTTATATGGCATAGGAAGTAAACTTTTAGGAGGCGACCTTCTCAGTTCGGAGATTAACGTGGCGGTGAACTTAAAAAACATGTTTTTACCAACCGTAGACGTAGGTTTTGGCACGACAGATTCTTGGAGCGATACCGGTATTCATTATAAAAGTTCCGCTCCTTTCTTCCGTATCGGAGTAGATTATAACACCATGGCCAAGAAAAAAGAGAAAAACAGTTTTTTATATGTCGGACTTCGCTATGGTTTCAGCCATATGAAATACGATATCAGCAGTCTGGCAATACAAGACCCGGCATTCGGTGGCGAGATGGGAAATCCGAGTCAGGAAGACGGTATTTGGGGGGGTAGTGTCCCTTACGATCATCCGGGGCAAAAAGCGACTATGCAATGGTTCGAATTCGTGGCAGGAGTACGGGTACAGATTTATAAAAGTTTTTATATGGGATGGGCTGTCCGGATGAAATATAAACTCTCGGCATCAGTAAGCGAATACGGCAATCCATGGATGGTACCCGGATTCGGAAAATACAACTCTAACAACATGGGAGTGACTTACTCTTTAATATATAAACTACCTTATTAAGCACAATGACAGGATTAGAAGTCTGGCTGCTTGCAATTGGCTTAGCGATGGATTGTTTCGCTGTTTCTATTGCGAGCGGTATTATTTTGAAACGCATCCAATGGCGACCAATGTTCGTGATGGCTCTCTTTTTCGGTGTATTCCAAGCATTAATGCCGCTGTTAGGTTGGACAGGCGCCAGCACATTCAGTCACCTTATCGAAAGTGTAGACCATTGGATAGCCTTTGCCATTCTTGCTTTTCTGGGTGGGCATATGGTGCGGGAATCTTTTAAGGAAGAAGATTGTCGTCATGATTTCAACCCGACCAGCTTAAAAGTCGTACTCACAATGGCCATAGCCACCAGTATCGATGCTTTAGCCATCGGCATATCCTTTGCTTTTCTGGGCATCCGTGATTTCTCTGCCATCCTCTCCCCTATCTGTATTATCGGATTTGTATCATTCGCCCTGTCGATGGCAGGCTTAATTTTCGGCATAAAATGCGGTTGCGGATTTGCACGAAAACTGCGTGCCGAACTATGGGGAGGCATCATACTGATGATCATCGGAGTCAAGATCTTAATTGAACATTTATTTTTCAGCTAACGAATAAAGAATGATATGAAAGCAAAAAAAAGTTTTATCTGGTTAGGCATTCTTCTGCTGGCAACAATCTGGATATTGGTTCGTAAAAACAACGTCCCTTACCACAGCATCAACGGATTGGTATTCGGAACGATTTATAACATCACTTATCAATATGATGGCGATCTGAAATCGGAGATAGAAGCCGAATTAAAACGGTTCGACGGTTCACTCTCACCTTTCAATGACACTTCCATTATTTCACGCATCAACCGGAATGAAGAAATTGTAACAGACAGTTTTTTTCAAACCTGTTTCAATCGTTCCATGGAGATATCGGAAGAAACCAATGGCGCTTTCGACATCACAATCGCCCCTCTGGCAAATGTCTGGGGATTCGGTTTTAAAAAGGGAGAGTTTCCGGATTCAATGAAAATAGACAGCCTGCTGCAAATCACCGATTATAAAAAGGTAAAACTGGTTGACGGCAGGGTAGTAAAAGAAGATCCGCGTATCATGCTCAGTTGCAGTGCCGTTGCTAAAGGTTATTCGGTAGATGTCGTGGCACGCCTGCTTGAAAAAAAAGGTATTCAGAATTATATGGTAGATATCGGTGGGGAAATTGTTGCCAAAGGAAAAAATTCACGCAACGGGCTATGGCGCATCGGTATCAATAAGCCGATAGACGACTCATTGTCCGTCAATCAGGAAATACAAACCATACTTGAACTAAGCGATGCAGGACTTGCCACATCGGGAAATTACCGTAATTTTTATTATAAAGACGGAAAAAAGTATGCACACACCATTGATCCGCGAACAGGATATCCGGTACAACACAATATCCTTTCCGCTACCGTCATTGCCGAAGATTGCATGACAGCAGATGCCTTGGCTACAGCTTTCATGGTGATGGGGCTGGAAGAAGCATCCGCCTTTGCCAACGCGCATCCGGCAATAGATGCTTATTTTATCTATAGTGACGAAAACGGAAAATTCCAGACTTTCTTTACAGACGGAATGAAAAAGTATATGCCCGCTAAATAATTCGGGGCATAAAGTATCTTTTTTTCACTAAATGAGCGCATCTGATAAATATATCTTTTGGCGACTCCGACTCATGCCGTACAAAAGTATATACTATTATATGATGAAAGTGTATACTTTTATATGGCATAAGTGTACATTCATCTTGGTGATAAATACAGACTTATGCATTCGTTGTCCAATCGTTTTATTATCTTCTGATAATCAATCTATTATCAATCATTTCATAAACACAAAATACACAGCCAGAATCAAACAAAGAAAAGCGGCAAGATGATTCCAGTGTAAAGATTCGCCTTTAAACAATAAGGTGGAAAACACAGTAAACACAATCAGTGTAATCACCTCTTGAATTACTTTCAACTGCATCAACGTAAAGGGACCGCCGTTTCCATTGAATCCGAGCCGGTTGGCCGGTACTTGGCATGAATACTCGGCAAGAGCAATCAGCCAGGAAAACAATATAACGCCATACAACGGCCAATTGCTTATCACTTTAGTCTCCTGCAATTTTAAGTGCCCATACCATGCAAACGTCATGAATATATTCGAAACAATCAACAACGAAACAGCATAAATACCTTTCATCATATTTTTCTGCTTTTTAATATAAACTAATCTATTTTATCGGGTAATAACTCTTCCTGTACATTTGTCATACTTCCCCACAAGCTATAACGTGCTTCGGGATTCATCGCTTCAAGCTGTTGCAAAATAGCTTTCATATCACTGCGACTCGACTGGGATTCATAAGGGCAGTTTTTCACCTGCTTCCGATATTCATGTAATGCAGCAAGCTCTGTCAGGTCTTTTTCGTGTACCAGACACATCGGACGGATTATGGTCATATCGAACTTTTTCATTGCCAACTTAGGAGGCATCGTAGAGAAAGCACCTTGAAAAGTTATATTCATCAATAATGTTTCAAGGATATCATCCATATGATGTCCTAATGCTATTTTGTTGCATCCCTGCTCTTTGGCAACCGTAAAAAGAGCTTTCCGTCTATTCCAGGAGCAAAGAAAACAAGGCGACTTACGAGTGTCGGTAGTTGGATCGAAAGAGGTCTCATACACCACCAAAGGCACTCCGAAAGCCTCGGTATGTGCTTTCAGATATTCCAAATCGCTCTGATAAGGAATATTTTTCATTACCACATGTACGGCTACGACCGAAAATCGGGGTTTGAATATTTTCGCCCGCTTTCCCAATAACTCGACTAAGGCCAGTGAATCCTTTCCGCCCGAAAGACCGATTAGGATTTTATCGCCTTCTTCTATCAGCCCATACTGCACCACTCCCTTATTAAACCGCCGCTCAATGCCGCGCAAGGTCTGTTCTTCTTCTGTAAACTTTGCCATATTTATAAAATCGGCTGCAAAAGTAAGCGAAAAGAATGATTTAAAGAAGAATTAACATAATAGAATAACAGTAAAACAGAGAATATTCCCGATTAATTTGTATTTTTGAACTTCTGAATTGCTACAAGTCACAAACCCTTGGTAGCAAGTAGTTTTGCAAAAGAGCAACGGACTCATTATCGGTCTTCCTTTGTTCGTAACTTGTAACTTAAAAGACAATGAAGAAAAAACATATCTTATTCTTTTTATTCTGCTTTGTACTGACGGGCATTTCTGCACAAACACTGGAGCAGGCTAAAGTCATGTTCAACAAAAAACAATACAGCGAGGCCAAGCCTGTTTTCAAGAAATACGTAAAATCTCAACCGGCTAACGGCAATTATAATTTGTGGTACGGTGTCTGCTGCCTGAAGACAGGAGAACCGCAGGAAGCCGTGAAATATTTAGAAACAGCCGTCAAGAAGCGCATTCCCAGCGGACAATTGTACTTGGCAGAAACTTACAATGACCTGTATCGCTTTGAAGACGCCGTTAAAAATTACGAAGCTTATATAGAAGATCTTACCAAAAAGAAAAAACCGACCGAAGAAGCCGAGAAGTTATTGGACAAGGCCAAAGCCAATCTCCGTATGTTGAAAGGTGTGGAAGAGGTATGCATCATCGACAGTTTTGTTGTAGATAAAGCGAACTTTCTCGATACTTATAAAATAAGCGAAGAATCAGGAAAGTTGTTCACGTATAATAAATTCTTCAAAACAGAAGGAGACCATCCGGGAACTGTGTATGAAACCGAACTCGCCAACAAGATATATTATAGCGAAAAGGATAAGAACGGTTTGCTCAATATTTTTTCTAAAAATAAAATGCTCGATGAATGGAGCAAGGGATGGGAACTTCCAAGTAGCATAAACGCTTCGGGAAATACAAACTATCCATACGTCTTGACAGATGGAGTAACCATTTATTACGCTTCGGACGGAGAAAGCTCCATCGGTGGATATGATATCTTCGTAACACGTTATAACACGGCCACCGATACGTACATGAGACCGGAAAATGTGGGTATGCCTTTCAATTCTCCATACAATGATTATATGTATGTGATCGATGAATACAACAATTTAGGCTGGTTTGCCTCAGACCGCTATCAACCGGAGGGGAAAGTCTGCATCTATGTTTTTATTCCGAACGAATCCAAGCAAGTATATAATTACGAAGCAATGGACCCGAAGCAAATAGTAGCCCTTGCCCAACTTCATTCGCTGAAAACAACCTGGAAAGATCAAAAGGAAGTGGATAGCGCCCGGAAAAGGCTGGAAGATGCCATCAATCATAAGCCTCAGGAACAGTTTGTAGCTGATTTTGAATTTGTGATCGATGATCATGCAACGTACTATCACCTGGATGATTTCAAATCTCCACAAGCGAAAGATCTCTTCAAAAGATATCAGACAAAAGAAAAAGATTATCGCCAGCAAGAAAATAAGCTGGACAACCAACGGCAGTGGTATGCACGTGCCAATAAAGAAGAAAAAGCTAAAATAGCTCCCTCTATCCTCGATCTTGAAAAACGGGTAAGACAAATGTCCCGTGAACTTGATGAAGAGGCTATCATCATCCGCAATACAGAAATACAATATAAAAAATAACAAAACTATGGACGTACTGATAATCATTGTACTCATCATCGCTGCAGTTATACTGTTTCTGGTGGAGTTATTCGTTATTCCGGGAATCAGCTTTGCAGGGATCGCAGCACTGGGATGTATTATTTTTGCCAACTATTATGCATTTGCCAATCTCGGTACGGGGGCAGGATTTATCACATTGGTCGTATCGGGTGTGGCCTGCGTCGGCTCACTGGTCGGTTTCATGCGTTCAAAAACACTGGACAAGCTGGCTCTAAAGAAAGATATAACTTCCAAAATAGACAACAGTGCCGCAAATAAAATCAAAGTAGGCGATATGGGTATAACCACCACCCGCCTGGCACAAATCGGTTATGCCGAAATTGAAGGTAACATCATAGAAGTAAAATCGACAGAAGGATTGCTGGACGAGAAGACTCCGATTATCGTTAACCGTATCGCTGACGGCACTATCTTTGTAGAAAAACAAAAACCATAATATTCACTTAATTCAAAACTCATCATGAATATCGAACCCATGTATCTGACTATCTTACTGATAGCGGGAGGTATTATTCTCCTGGTTCTCTTTTTTCATTATGTGCCTTTTTTCCTTTGGCTATCGGCCAAAGTATCAGGAGTAAACATCTCATTGGTACAACTTTTCCTCATGCGTATCCGTAATGTTCCGCCGTATATCATTGTGCCGGGCATGATCGAAGCCCACAAAGCCGGATTAAACAAAATCACCCGTGACGAACTCGAAGCACATTACTTGGCCGGAGGACATGTAGAACGGGTAGTACATGCGCTCGTATCTGCCTCAAAAGCCAATATAGAACTTCCGTTCCAGATGGCAACTGCCATTGACTTGGCAGGACGTGACGTATTCGAAGCTGTACAGATGTCTGTTAATCCGAAAGTGATCGACACACCCCCTGTAACTGCCGTTGCCAAAGACGGCATCCAGTTGATAGCCAAAGCCCGTGTAACGGTACGTGCCAATATCCGCCAGTTAGTAGGTGGTGCGGGCGAAGATACGATTCTGGCCCGTGTAGGCGAAGGCATTGTGTCTTCTATCGGTTCTTCCGAAAACCACAAATCGGTTCTTGAGAATCCGGACTCCATTTCCAAACTGGTGTTACGCAAAGGACTCGATGCAGGAACGGCTTTTGAAATCCTGTCTATCGATATCGCCGATATCGATATAGGTAAAAACATCGGTGCCGCCCTTCAGATAGACCAAGCCAATGCCGATAAAAACATTGCACAAGCCAAAGCGGAGGAACGCCGCGCAATGGCGGTAGCCACCGAACAGGAAATGAAAGCAAAAGCAGAAGAAGCACGGGCTAATGTGATTCAGGCAGAAGCGGAAATTCCTAAAGCAATCGCAGAAGCTTTCCGTAGCGGCAACTTAGGTATTATGGATTATTACAAGATAAAAAATATTCAAGCCGATACTTCCATGCGCGAAAATATAGCAAAACCGATCGGTGGAAATACGAACATGCCGCTTGGTGATTAATCCATCGCCACAAAATGATGCAGAGTTTCATAAGAACCTGTTTAAATTTTACTCAGCATTATTTTAAAAGTTATTTTTGAGGATGTTTTTCTGTTTTTAAAGGAGGATAGCGGGCTATCTGACGAATGAAAGCAGGAAAACAGACCGAAAATGAGCTTAAAATAAACTGATAAAACTTTTTAGGGGAAAATGTAAGCAGGCTCGAAGGTTTTCATTTTTAATAAACACTTTGTGGAGCTCTGTGTTATTTTTATAGAGAACTTGTTTAAAACTTAATCCTTATAAACATGAAAAAGTATTTTCCTTCCTCGGAGTTGATCATCAATGAAGACGGATCTGTATTCCATCTCCACGTGAAACCGGAACAACTGGCCGACAAAGTCATTTTAGTGGGTGATCCCGGACGTGTGGCACTCGTAGCTTCTCATTTTGAGAATAAAGAATTCGAGGTAGAAAGCCGCGAATTTAAAACGGTCACAGGAACCTATAAAGGCAAGCGTATTACGGTTGTCTCTACCGGTATCGGTTGCGACAATATCGACATCGTCATGAACGAATTGGACGCATTGGCCAATATCGATTTTCAAACTCGTGAAGAGAAAGAACACCTTCGCTCATTGGAATTAGTGCGCATCGGCACTTGCGGGGGATTACAGCCCAATACTCCGGTCGGTACTTTCGTCTGCTCACAAAAATCAATCGGATTTGACGGATTGCTGAACTTCTATGCCGGACGTAACGCTGTTTGTGACCTTGCTTTCGAACGAGCTTTCCTGAACCATATGGGATGGTCGGGCAACATGTGCGCCCCCGCCCCTTATGTGATTGATGCCAATGCCGAGTTGATTGACCGGATTGCAAAAGAAGATATGGTACGTGGTGTGACTATCGCTGCGGGAGGGTTCTTCGGTCCACAGGGACGTGAACTGCGTGTACCGTTGGCTGATCCCAATCAAAACGACAAGATTGAGAAGTTTGAATACAACGGCTTCAAAATTACGAATTTCGAAATGGAGAGCTCCGCTCTTGCAGGACTGGGCAGATTGATGGGACACAAGGCTATGACTGTGTGCATGGTAATAGCCAATCGTTTGATTAAAGAAGCGAACACCGGTTATAAGAATACCATCGATACTTTGATTAAAACCGTTCTCGATAGAATCTGATGAATTTATCTTTTGTCGCCATCGACTTCGAAACAGCTACAGGCTACATGGAGAGTGCTTGTTCGGTAGGTATCGTCACCGTGACCGACGGTATCATAACAGACGAATATTGCAGTCTCATCCAACCGCCGGAAAACGAATATTGGCGTTCAAATATCCTCGTACATGGCATTACCCCGGATATGACCGAATCATTGCCGGGGTTTCATGCCATTTATCCCGAAGTGAAAAAACGGTTGCAAGGAATGACAGTGGTTGCCCACAATGAACAATTCGACCGTAATGTATTGCAGCGCACGATGCGTATGTATCAACTTGATTACGATGAATTGCTGCTTGCGGAACGTTGGGAATGTACTTTACGCATTTACCGTTCTTTAGGCTATAAACCGGCAAATCTGAGTGCCTGTTGCGAACGACAAGGTATCGAACTTACACATCACGAAGCCCTGTCCGATGCTCGCGGATGTGCCAAATTATACCTTAATTTTCTGGAACGCTACTGTCCGGCTAATACCCTATGGTAAATCGTTCTTGATGATGGGCAGGTTTTTCAAACTCGTCAATCATGGCAGCCGCATAATCCTGTACGGAAATATGGCTGTTACCTGCTATGTCTACCACCATATCATCTTTTCCTAAACGATATCTGCCGGTACGTACTCCGGGAGCCATATCGGCAGCCGGTGAGAAAAACACCCAATCGATTTCTTTTTCTTTTTTCAAGAAATGAAAATAAAAATCACTTAATGCCTTGACTCCGGGTAATAGTTTTTCGGGTACCTCACCGGAATCTACCAAACGTATGCCCGGAGCTATAAACAAAGACCCGGCACCGCCGACCATCAGGAAACGGCTGACTCCGGATTTCTTCACTCCGTCCATTATTGTCAGATAAACCTTAATCGTTTCATCGTATATATCCGGATTATCCCATACGGGATTGAATGCACTGATCACCGCATCGGCTCCTTTACATACTTCGGCTACCTCATCCAAGGAAGAAACATCCGCTTTCTTTATGATCAGATTTTCGTTTTGTATCTTGATCTTCTCCGGATGACGAACCACTGCCGTAACCTGAATTTCACGGTTTAAAGCTTCATTCAGAATAGCCGACCCCACGAAGCCACTCGCTCCTATTAATACTACCTTTTTCATATCCAATTTGTTTTAATGTTCAATTTATAATACTATAATAGTATAACACACCACCCTACAAATTGTTGTGACATGAAAAAGAGGATCAGATATACTTCTCGATTGCCACTTTTAACTGCTCCATGGAATAAGGTTTAGATACCACCTCATTACAACCGGCAGCAAGCGCCTGCTTCTGTTCTGTATAAAAAGCATGGGCCGTCACTGCTATAATGGGGATATCAGCAGACATGGTACGAATTTTTGCAGTAGCTTCAATGCCATTCATCACCGGCATACGAATGTCCATCAAGATTAAATCGGGAGTATCCCGTAAGAAACTTTTCACAGCTTCTTCCCCGTTCGTTACCCACAAAATAGTATATTCTTTTTTTAGAAAAGCATTTATCTGCATAAAGTTGACCTCGATATCTTCAACCACAAGAATCCGCTTTTGCCCTGCCTTATACGCAGTCCCCTTATCTGCTGACGAATGGATTTGTCGATAAGGCAGATATAAAGCGAACACGCTCCCTTTACCCAATTCAGATTCTACTTCGATCCGTCCGCCAAGACGTTCTACAATACTTTGGCAGATAGGTAATCCTAATCCTGTACCCTGTACAAAAGCATTCAATTTCTCAAAACGGGTAAATATCAGGGGGAGCTTCTCCTTAGATATACCGCAACCGGTATCACGGACGAACAACTTTACCCAATCTCCCTCTTTACACATCCCCAATGTTATAGTGCCCTGTTTCGTATTCTTGATAGCATTGGAAAGAAAATTGAACAATACTTGAGTAACCCGATTACGGTCCGTCACCGTAACTATTTCCTCTTCCGGACGTACTACTTTAAACTCAACATTCTCTTTCATCTTCAATCGATGTACTTTCCCGACCTCATCAATCAACGTACAGATCTCCGCCGGTTGAAGCTGCATCTCCGACTTCCCCGATTCAATACGTGACAAATCAAGGATATCATCGATCAACTGCAACAACAAATTGCTATTCTTACGGATGATGCCTATGTATTCTTCTTTTTCTTCGGGATCTTCCGTAAAAGCAACAATCTCAGAAAAACCGACAATAGCATTGAGTGGAGTACGTATTTCATGGCTCATATTTGCCAGAAAAACAGACTTCATCCGATCCGCCTCTTCCGCTTTCCGTTTTGCTTCGATCAATTCTTTAGCGTGTTGCACCCTTTCTCCGATATCATGGATCAAAGCCAACACGTTGTTACCTTCAAAAGGAGCAATACGTGCCTGAAAATAATACCTGCCATTCTCAACGTCCAACGGGTATTCTATCTCTTTCATTTCCCCGTCTTTCAAACATTCATTAATATTCCGAATGAATAAATCACTGACTTCAGGGCTATAGATAGAACGTCCGTCAGCACCTTTTAAAACGTCCACCGGATGCAGCAAAACCGTATCAGGAGCCATTAAGACATCTGTTATAAAGAAATTATTATCGAAAATAAAGATAAATTCAGGCAAAGCTTCAATAATCTTCCGGTTCCGTTCTTCCAGTCGCCGGATATGCGACTCTTTCTCACATTGCGAAGTAACATTAATAGTATATGCAATTATCTTTTCGGGGTGTCCCGCTTCATTCTTCTGATAAGAGAGGAAATGATCCTCCAGCCAGATAATCTCACCATGACACCCCATACAGCGCACCTGTATCTGAGATGTCTTGTCCTCCGATTCAAGCATCTGTGAAAAAGCATTCCGGTAAGGCACGATATCTTCCGAATGGGCATATTGATAAAAGTCATCAATATTTTCAAATACGATGCCTGCTTCTCTCAGACCCAATATACGAAAATAGTCATCCGTAAAACTACATTGTCCGGTAGGGATATCATACTCCCACAATGCTATTTGATGCGCGGCCAAAACGGAGGTTATCTCTTGATATTTATTTTTCAGTTCATCAAAATCCTCATCCTTTGTCAGTGAATTCATTTCTTCTATTACCATGGTATGTATTGTTTTGCTGTATGATAAACAAAGATATGAATTATAAAGAATAACTTGCACCAAAGTTATCTCTTTTTTCTTCAGAAAGTTTTATCTTTGCCTTTCATAAAATAAAAAACAATGAATCAAGATACCATCTGCGCCATCGCCACCGCTCAAGGTGGTGCTATCGGAAGTATTCGTGTTTCCGGCCCCCATGCCATTGACATCACTGAACGGATATTTATTCCTGTGAAAGCTGAGAAAAAATTAACCGGCAGAAAGCCATATACCCTCACATTCGGCCATATCTACAACGGAGAAGAAATAATAGATGAAGTGCTTGTCAGTCTGTTTCGTACTCCCCATTCTTATACAGGAGAAGACAGTACTGAAATTACCTGCCATGGTTCCAGCTATATCCTCCAGCAGGTATTGCAGTTGCTTATCAAAAACGGTTGTCGTCTGGCGCAACCCGGTGAATTTACACAAAGAGCTTTCTTAAATGGCAAAATGGATCTCAGCCAGGCGGAAGCGGTAGCGGATTTAATTGCTTCAACATCAGCAGCAACCCATCGCCTTGCCATGAGTCAGATGCGAGGCGGGTTCAGTAAAGAGCTGACAGATCTCCGGGAAAAGCTACTCAACTTCACCTCTATGATAGAATTGGAATTGGACTTCAGTGAGGAGGACGTAGAATTTGCCGACCGTTCCGCATTGTTGCAACTGGCAGATAGCATAGAAAAAGTAATAGCCCGTCTGGTGTATTCATTTAATGTAGGTAATGTTATCAAGAACGGTGTTCCTGTAGCTATTATCGGTGAAACGAATGCCGGAAAATCAACACTCCTCAATGTTTTGTTAAATGAAGACAAAGCCATCGTCAGTGACATTCACGGCACCACCCGTGATGTCATCGAAGATACCGTAAACATCAATGGTATCACCTTTCGCTTCATCGACACGGCGGGCATTCGTGAAACCAATGATACAATCGAGAATTTAGGTATAGAGCGTACCTTTCAAAAAATTGATCAAGCGGAAATTATCCTTTGGATGATCGATGCTACAGACGCCCCCTCGCAAATAGAAGGACTATCGAAAAAGCTCCTCCCCCATTGCGAAGGCAAACACCTGATCCTCACTTTTAATAAATCCGACCTCATCAGAGAAGAGCAGAAAGAAGCCATTTTGTTTCTCCTAACGAATTTTCCAAAAACTGATATAAATTCGATCTTTATCTCTGCAAAACAACATTCAGGAACAGATGAATTACAACAGATGCTGACTGAAGCCGCTCATTTACCGACAATCACTCAAAATGATGTTATTGTCACCAATGTTCGTCATCACGAAGCACTTAGTCTTGCTTTGGAAGCCATACACCGTGTACAGGAAGGATTGAACAGAAATATTTCCGGAGATTTTTTGGCACAGGATATACGCGAATGTATTTTTCATCTATCGGATATCGCGGGAGAGGTTACTAATGACATGGTATTGCAGAATATTTTTCAAAATTTCTGCATCGGCAAATGATGGCTTGTAAACAGCCGTAAACAACCATAACCATTTAGAATAAAGTCGCTGAAATACAGCGACTTTTATTTTTATGCCCATTCTAGTCAATTCCGACAGACTGCCGATTTTCAGCATCTTTTTGTACCATAATTCTACCGCCGAACAAATAAGCGGGCTCCTCGCACTCATCATAGCGACATCTTAGGCACGATGTGAGACGCTATGAGAATGAGCGAAACCGCTATAGAAGACACAGTGTGAGACGCTGTGAGAAATTGTGAGACGTGTTGAGACGAAATCAACGAAATTAAAGGCGACTAATATATGGAGGTACAGAGAAAATGCCAGTGGTGCGGCAAACCATTTATAGCACACACGATGGTAACACGGTTTTGCAGCAAATCGTGTACAGAAAAAGCGTACAAGGACAAGAAGCGCAAGCAAAAATTGCAGGAGTACGAAGCGAGGCAAAGTGAGCAGCCGATGCAGGAAGTCGGCATTGTGGGAGGCAAACCGTTCCTCTCCCCTGCCGAAGCCGCCACCCTTTTAGGCATCAGTCGTGCCACCATCTATCGGCACATGGCTGCCGGTATCATTCGGGCGTTGCAACTTCGCGGGCGTACCATCATACGCAAATCCGACATTGAAAAGATGTTCGACAATGCGCCCGACTACAAGAAACGCAGCTATGGACGGAAACAGACTGTCCTCTATTACACCACGAATGAGATTCTGGAGAAATACCAAATCCAGAAGAAAACCCTGTATCGTCGTTGCAAACTATACAACATCCCAAAGGTTGAAGAAGGTAGCCGTGTATTCTACAACCGCACCCTCATAGACAAGTATTTTGCCGACCTTGCCGAAGAAATCAATCCGGACTGTTATTACACGCCGGAGCAGGTCATAGAAAAATACGGTATGAGCCGTAATGCCGTTGTCACCTTTGCCCTGCGGCACAACATTCCCCGAATCAACCGCCACCACGAGGTGTATTATTCCCGTGCTCATATAGACGCTATCAAAGAGAAACAGGACAAGCTGAATCCCGACTATTATACCTATTCGGAAATCACCGAGAAATACGGGCTTACCAAGATAAACATCAGCTATTATGTCAACAAATACGATATAACGAGGTTCAAACAAGGAAGCCGGACTATGGTATTACGCACCGAGTTTGACAAGGTATATCGTGAGCATCGGGACGGTACATACATCCCCAAGAAGCGCGAAAGCAAATCCGGCCAGCAGATACAGAAAGAGCCTTTTACAATTCCCGATGGCTACTACTCGTCTGAACAGATTGCAGTCACATATCAGATGACCAAGAAAACCATTTGCAGGCTGTGCCGTGAAAACGACATCCCGAAAATCAGTCACGGAGGGTTCAACTACTACGAACAGTTGGCAGTAAACCGTTTCTTCGCCAAATACAAGGCAGCTGACAATATCAAAGAATGGATTGGCGCAGAACAGATGGAAGAAATATACGGTATGAGCAAAGATGCCAGATGCTCGTTTGTACATCGCCATAAAATCCCCTCCCGTGTAGTTTACGGCAAAGTCCAATACTCCAAAGACCATATCGACATTATCAAGAACGGCGGTTTCGACCAACGCGAAAAGTATTACAGCGTAGCCGAAGCGATGGAAAAATATGGTTTGCGTAGGGATGATGTCTATAACTATGCCCGGTATAACAACATCCGAAAGATGCACCACGGCAAATCCATGTTCCTGTTGAAAGAGGATTTTGACAAGGTGATGGCTGAAAAATCCGTCACTTGAAAAATTATTCCATTGCAGACAGGAAGATTATTCAACAATGGGCATGGTCTGCATAGAACCATTTCGTTGGTTTGCAGCAAATTATTAACAACAATATAATATAGTAGAGTATGCACGAATGTAAAACTGTAACATTGAGGACAAGACCTCTAAAGAACAAAATGTTGTCGTTCTATCTGGATTATTATCCGGGGTATAGAGACAAAGAAACGATGAAAGTAATCCGTCACGAGTCGCTTGGCATTTATATCTATGCCAACCCGAAGAACAAACGTGAGCAGAATTTCAACGATGTAATGACCGAGAAAGCCGAAGCCATCCGTTGCCGCAGATTTGAATCGGTTGTAAACGAACGGTATGACTTCTTCGACCGGTACAAACTAAAGGGTGATTTCTTAGAATACTATCGTCAGCAACTCCGCAAGCACGACCAGAAATGGGAGTTCGTCTATCTCCATTTCAAGAACTTCGTACACGGCAAATGCACTTTTGAAGAGATTGACATCGACCTGTGCAACAAGTTTCGGGAATACCTTCTGAGCGCCAAAAAACTAAGACGCAACGGACGTATCACACGAAACTCTGCATCAGGATACTGGTCTACTTTCAGAGGATTCTTGAAAATACTATATCGCAATGGGATGATAAAGACCAATGTCAATGACTTCTTGGAAAAGATTGAAACAGAAGACACTATGAAAGAAGCTTTATCTGTTGAAGAATTGTACCAGTTAGCTGAAACGCCATGTAAAAAGCCTATTGTGAAAATCGCATCGCTGTTTTCCTGTATGACCAGCTTGCGCATCAGCGACATCCTCGCCCTACGTTGGGAAGACATAGTGGACTACTCTGCCGGAGGGAAATGTGTGCATATCATCACACAGAAAAACAAAGCGGAAGACATCATTCCCATCAGCGAGGAAGCATTAGGGCTGATAGGATACAGTTCTGAGAAGAAAGGTCTGGTATTCAAGGGACTTATGCGTAGTTGGACACAAGTACCAATGAAAGAGTGGATTCGTTCTGCCGGAATAACCAAGAACATAACATTCCATTCATATCGGAGAACATTCGCAACCCTTCAGGGTGCTGCCGGTACAGACATCCGTACCATACAAAGCTTGATGGCGCACAAAAGCATCACCACCACGATGCGTTACATGAAAGTCGTGGACAGCAACAAGCGTGAAGCCAGCAAGAAAATCACTTTGACACGCAAGGGTTGAACTCTCCTATTTTGCCCCATTACATAGGCTTAGAGTATGATTTCCGATGGATTATCATACTCTAAGCCTATATTTTATTAAAAATTGACCGATTTACTGCACTTATTTATAACTATCTGGAAATGTACTTATAACTTTGCACTACCATTTCATCCAAACAACAATAGATTATGACAGATAGTATTCAAATTCACAGGAAAAAGGCAAGTTTCATACTTGCTGTAAGCGTTACTTCATACTCGATAATCGCCACTTATCTTTACAACTGCCATCAAATAAACCTGATGGAATATACCACACCTATTATATTGACCATCGTGATCTTAACTCTTTCATGCGCGTTTTCTCAAAGATTTTTCTATCGCTACCTTATCAAGAATAACGTATGTATTTCTTTTGGCAAGCAAAAAGAATTCATCCCACTTGAAATCACGCAGCCATCTGATACCCTTACCCCGGAAGTAGAAGTTATGGAAGTTATAGAAGTGCCGACTGTAAAGAATGATTACACAGATGGTTATGACGAACGCATAGCTGAAATAGAACGGGAAAAGGCAGAGCAGAAAGCTGACATCATGCGTGTCATGCACGAATATACCACATATAGTATGGCTGAATTTTTTTCAAAAGATGACCTTATTACGCTTCACGAAAACATAGAATGCTTTGCCCATGGGCAATGTGATTTATACAAGCCCATACGTTCCAAATTCGACAACCCATTAAACACTCTCGATATACGGCATTTTGTATGGAATATCGGTATAAGGTTGAATATCCCGGTGGAAAAATGCGCAGAATTCATAAAAACCATATTCCCACACGAATTGAAAAATGCTACTCTGTTTTATCTATCAAAAAATCTACGGACTACAGGTATTTGTAAAATCCCACTTGACATTCCCCTAAAAGGAGAGTATTATTTCAATTGCCTCAAAAAAGCAGACGATGAGACAGTGGTTTTGACCGACTGAAATGATTCCGTCGCTGACTGAAAAATTACCCACTGCTGACGAAGGTCTGCATAGCATCATTGTGTTGGTTTGCAGCATGTTTAACAAATAAAATAGTTGAATCATGTCTAAGAATCAATTCACATTCAATGACCTTCCCGAAGTGCTGGGAGAATTATGCGACCGAATCGCAAGTATGGAAAGTCTGCTGACCGAAAAACTTTCCAAGCAAAACGAAGTCAAGGAGAACACGCACGTCCCCATGACCGTGCAGGAGGCTTGCGCCTATCTCAAAATGCCGCTATCGACCTTTTATTACAAGGTCAAAAAGGACGATATTCCGGTTATAAAACAAGGCAAGCACCTCTACATCTATCGTGATGAGCTGGATAAATGGTTGGAGTCGTCCCGTAAGACCGCTGTTCCGCAAAGTTTTGAGGAAGAGAATGATGCGCTGCTCGCTTCCCATCGCCGTAAACCAAACTCTAAAAACTGGTAGGCTATGGAGAAGACGAACAATAACATTCCATCCGCTGAGGAACTGGCTATTTACATAAAGGAGGCTACCGTGAGTGTAACCAACACATACGAACAGTCGCCTGTGGTTTTGATGGTGGATGACTCCATTATCGGAACATTGGGCAACTTCAGTGCATCCATCGGTAAAGCCAAGAGCAAGAAGACTTTCAATGTTTCAGCCATAGCCGCTTCCGCATTGGCCAATAGCACTGTACTCCATTACCGTTCATCGTTCCCGGAAAATAAACGGACGATATTGTATATCGACACCGAACAAGGAGAACCTCATTGCCAAAAGGTGCTACAACGCATTTTATGTTTGGCAGGATTACCAAAGGATGCCGATTCTGACAATCTGGTTATGTTAGGTCTGCGGAAATATTCTCCCGAAATGAGACTTGCAATAGTCGAACAGGCCATTGGCACAATTCCGAATTTAGGTCTGGTCATTATCGATGGCATCAGGGATTTTATGTATGACATCAATTCTCCGAATGAAGCCACCAATATAATCTCCAAATTCATGCAGTGGACTGACGACCGCCAAATTCATATCCACACCATCCTACATCAGAACAAAAATGACGAACATGCCCGTGGTCACATTGGCACGGAACTCAACAACAAAGCGGAAACCATCATGCAGGTAGAAGTAGATAAAGATGATAAAACTATCAGCTGCGTTGAAGCCATTCATATCCGAGACCGGGAGTTTGAACCTTTCGCTTTCCGCATAAACGAATGTGCCTTGCCTGAACTAGTGGAATCCTATATATCCAAAGAGAAGAAACTCGGACGACCGACAAAAGAACCTTTTGAGCCATACAAGGAAATCCCGGAGAGCGTACATCAGGCAGCGTTGGATGCCACTTTTGCCGATGGCAATATTACCGGTTACGACAACTATCTGGAGCGACTGAAAGACGGCTATGGGTTACAGGGCGTAAAACTCGGTCATAACAAAGCGGTCAAAGTAGCCACCTTTCTCGGCAATAAACGGATGGTGATAAAAGAAGGGAAAGAGTACCAATTCAATCCTGACTACCATTATTAATTACCAATAAGGTGTGTAATAATTGATAAAATGCAAGACATTGAGGATGAGGACGACAGGAGTTTACTTTGGTAAATGACTAAGTCCGAACTCCGAAAATAACGCCGCAGTTTACAATTAGTACAGCTGTAGAACTTTACTTTAATGTCTGGGCGTACATATAGGAATAAAGCAAAGTGGTCAAGGATTGCAGTATGGGTTTCATACCCTACCCTTTTATAGTAGGATATGTCAAATCCTGATTCCAATCCGTCTGCCGATTCTGTCTGTACATCCTATACGGCTTGCCGTGAAGCATCAACAGGTAACTGTTGCGAGATATGCCAAGGTATAACCTCACTGCGTTACGGTTGTACACTGGCGTTCTTGCCTGCTCAGACACTTCACCGGTGCGGTACTCGCAAGCTCGCACCTATTCACTATTATAACAATTTATATGGAACAAAATATTGAAGAACAAACACAATCTCCAGAGGAGAAAAGAGAGACAAGATCCGTCTTTATCGGAGCAAAAGTAACTCCCGGTCAGAAGGAGTATGTAAAGTCACAGGCTGAGCAATGCGGTATGACTGTAAGTGATTACTTGCTCGCCTGTGCATACAACTACCGCCCCAGACCGAGGCTCACAAAAGAAGAAACAGACCTGTTGCAGAATCTGGACAACTGTCGGTCAGACCTTGTAAAATACACTTCCGCACTTCGTGGAATGTCCACAAAGCAACGAATGATATTATTCAATCAGGTGCCGTTCATGGTAGGCTGGCTCAAAGAGCTTGGCAGTATTGCTGAAAGCGTCTGCCAATTTCTCAATGCCGTAAAAGAGAAAAATAAGATTCCGTCTAACGAAAAATCCGAAGAAGTATGATAGCAAAAGCTAAAGCAATATCACACGGCATAAACGCCATCCGTTATATTACCGGCGAGTCTCTGGACAAAAAATACCCGGAGAAAATCTATCGGGTATTGGACAACCTAATGCCGTCGCAACCGGACACTATGGGGATATGGAACTCCATGCAACTGACCTTATCACGTTTCAAACCCATCAAGAACTCAGTCATCAGAATCGAGCTAAGCCCCTCTGCCGAACACACCCGTTTCTTCGACATCGAAGACTGGCAAAAGCTTTGGCAGGATTTCGCTGCGGAGTTTGACAAACAAGTGTTTACCGGCAAGGATGGAAAAGTACGTTCCTGTCAGACCAATCTGGCTAACAGCAAATACACGGTCTGGCTACATAAGGAATCCGATGGCGAAGTTCCCCACCTTCATGCTGCTGTCTGCCGTTTGGATGAAGACGGTAATATCAACAACGACCACAACATTCATCTTCGTGCGCAACGTGCTGCCGAGCGAATAGCAAAGAAACGTGGTTGGACTACTGCTGTACGAATCCGATACACCAATATCCATCAGGTGAATCGTGATTGCATGGATGCACTGAGATCAATGCCAGAATGGTCTTGGTATGAGTATAAAAATGCCCTCACCAGAAAAGGTTACTCTGTACACGAAAGAAAGGATGCGCAACACGTTATCAGGGGCTACGCACTTGTAAACGGTAATACCAAATACAAGGCTTCCGAATTAGGAGTTGCCCGGAATCTGATGATTTCAAAGCTTCCTAAAACATGGAACAAGCTGCATCATAAGCCGCAAGCAACCGCTGTTAGCAATCAGCCTAAGGAAGCTCAAACGGAGCAGAATTTCAAACCATCAGCATCCGCAGAGCATACCAGATATAACACTTATCATCCCGATACTATTTCCTATACGCTTAATCACAACGATAAGGAATATCGGTTCTATATTCCAGAAAAAGTGCTTGACTGTTTCAACGATGAGTTTGACTATAGAGATACTGAAAATAGTCAGGCTCTTACCGATATGGCTGTTGCTATTTTTGTCGGACTGCTTGAAACGCCAAATGTTGCCACCGGAAGCGGTGGTGGAGGTTCTCAAAGCGATTTGCCTTGGAGAGATAAGAACGAAGACGATTTGCAATGGGCACGTAGATGCGCTCGTGCTGCCGGTCGCCTGCTCGGAAAGAAACCAAAATCAGGATTAAAACGATAAGCCACATGAAAAAGAAATTCGACTTTTCCGCAGAAATGGCTGAAGCGGAAGCCATAAAATCCAACCCAAAGAATGAGTCTTTGGAGGAAGAAAATCACCTACTCGATATCAATGCGCAAGAACTTGCCAAACTGAATGACAACGTGTTCAAGTTGAGAACAGAAGTTGAAAATCTGTCCGGCTCTATCCGAGAGTGTAAGCCTATCATTTCTTCAGAAATGCAGAAGTTGGCAGTAGAATTTGGTGCAAGGCTTCTATGTGATTTCCTCAGTCAGATTGAGATCAAATGCAAAGAAGCCGAGCGAAGAATGAAAAAATCCGGCAATGCCATCAATATTCCGGCTACCGCATTTTACATTACTATTATAATACTGGTAGCCCTATCTTCTTTTTTCGTCAGCATGATAGTGGCAAACACTGAAATATTTCATTCAAACCTGATTTGGAAAGCTGTTGCCATCTGTGGACTTATTGCAATTTCGGGGACTGTTTTGGCTATAATCGTACCGAAGATTTTGGATAAATGGACGTAATTGGAGTGACCGAATCTTTAGAAAGCAATTATCATTGGCGTTTGTTTGGTCATATCAGAGATTATTTGTAATTTTGTAACCACCGTAACAGTTACGGTGGTTACTATAAATAGATAGGAATTTACTATGAAGTTTTATAATCGTACATCTGAATTGCAGGAGCTGCATCGCATTCAAAAGCTCTCATTTGACAGTCATTCACGCATGACAGTGATTACAGGTCGGCGTCGCATTGGCAAGACATCGCTTGCAGTGGAAGCCACAAAAGGAGACTACCCTACTGTGTATCTGTTTGTAAGCCGCAAGAATGAGGCTGCTCTGTGTGCGGAGTTCTCACAACTGATTGTCTCTGTTTTAGGCTGTTATATACCTGCGGAGATAAAAAGTTTCCGCTCACTTTTCCAGATGATTATGGAACTGGCAAAGGCACAAAAATTCAATCTCATAATCGACGAATTTCAAGAATTCGAAAAAATAAATCCATCTGTTTTCAGCGATGTGCAGAATATTTGGGACCAATATCGTAAGGAAACTCATGTAAATTTGATTCTGATGGGTTCGGTGTTTTCGATGATGCACCGTATTTTTGAAGGGGCAAAAGAACCGCTATTCGGCAGGGCTGACAATATCATCCGTCTTACCAGATTTGGCACGAATACTCTTAAAGAGATAATGAACGACTACCGTCCCGGTTATGATAACGATGAACTGCTGGCTCTGTATTCTATCACTGGCGGAGTCCCTAAATACATAGAATTGCTGTGTGAGAATACCGACTTGTCAATCTCCGGAATGTTTGACTACATCGTGCGTGATAACTCTCCATTCACAGATGAAGGTAAGAATATTCTGATTGAAGAGTTTGGCAAGGACTATGGTATCTATTTCTCAATACTCAGTTGCATTGCCTCCGGCATAAACAATCAGTCAGATATTGAAGTTGCGTTGGGAGGAATAAGTATCGGCGGACAACTCCGTCGTCTGATTGATGACTACTCTCTTATCACTCGTCAGCGACCGATAATGTCGAAAGAGCGCACACAAGCCATCCGCTACGAAATCAACGACAATTTCTTGAAATTCTGGTTCAGGTACTACGACAAGAACCAATCCATCGTCGAGATACGGAATTTCGTACTTCTTCGGCAGATAATCGAATCGGATTATCCCACATTCTCAGGACTGATGCTCGAACGGTATTTCCGTTTAAAGATGATAGAGAGCCATCAATATTCAGCCATCGGCTCGTGGTGGGAACGCAAGAAAGGTAAAGAAGCCAACGAGATAGACATTGTAGGTATCCGTGCTGACGGCAAAAAGGTATTGGTAGCCGAGGTTAAGCGTCAACGACGCAACTATGACCACAAACTCTTCACCGAAAAGGTCGAGCATCTCAAAAACGCCATTCTCTCAAAATACGACATCGAAACTTGCCTTTGGACAATGGAGGATATGTAACTCTATTATTTCCCACTCTTACATTTGAAAATCTAATGCCAATAAAAGCTCACATATATTGAGTGCCCTCTCCCCCCCTAAGGTAGAAGGTACTCTTTTGTTATTTTTTGAGTTTAGATCTTGTTCGTTTTTTAGACAAACCGGTTTCGCTACCACTACTACATTTGCAATCGGTCAACAATACCAAAGTGTTGTCAAGCTCTTTATATTCCGCTTTTAAAGAATTAAATGCAGAAGTTTCACTTTCTTTCCGATGAATCTTAAACACCCAAAACACTGACAAACACGCATTTGTTGCATTAGTATATTGAATAAACTTTCTCTTATATTCTTGACGTTGTTTTTTGTTTTGAATTTCTTGATTATGAAGCAGTTTGAGTTCCACCATAATAGGACTGCACAGACCATATCTAATGAGAAGGTCTGTACGCTTGTTATCTTGTAAAGTAACCTCCCTATCAACCCAAACCGCATTAAGTCCCATCTGACAGCACTTATTTATTATAGTATTCTTCAATTCCCTCTGTATAAAATCTTCATTTAAAGCATCTTGCCTAACTAAAGAATATATGCCTTGATCCTGTATCTCTTTTTGAACTTCGGAATGAATATAGGTAAAATAGCGTCTGAGGTCATCGTTATTCCGGATTTCCAAATGTGTCTCTTCAATACATTTGTTGTACAGTTTAATTGCTTTACTTATGTTCGTTTTTTCATTTTGCAAAAACAGCATTTCGAAGCCATTCATAATGTTATTCGCAAGATAACTAATATGTGTAGCATTAAAAGCCTCTACTTTTTTTCTCAATTCTGAAATGTGATGGATATTAGCTGTGTTTACAAAGAAAAAGTATATCTGATTAAGTAGATAGCTAGAGTATTCTTGTGTTTTTTTATTTACAGTTAAAGATAGAGCAAAGTCGAATAAATCGAGCAATTGTTCTGCCAACAGATTATTTTCCGTTATAGACATAAAACACCTGAACATACGTGGATTCGGACTTATCATTTCAGATTCTTCGTATGAAATAGCACGTGCATGCCCCGTGTCATTGTTAAGAGATTGTATAACATTATTTTTGAGATATTCAATTCTCCATATTATTGCATTGGAATCTTGAAATTTTTCAATCATTATAGCATTACACTGCATTTTAATACTTGTAATACTGTCGTCTACCAGGGTGTTGAACAGTGCTTTATATCTATCTAAATCCCAGTTACAATAACCTTCTGATATAATATCTAAGGCTTTGGACGCTGCAATACGACGGCCAAGGTTTTCTTGATTTTCCGTATATTGTTCTACAAATTCTTCCAACTTATACGACAGTGCGTCAATGTCATAATCGGTAATACATGTGAATATATCTTCTGGACTAATATTCATAAAATCATCTTCTCTAGATTTCCACCACTTTATCAACTCTACTTTTTCGTTTTCTCCAATACTTCCAATGATCTCTCTATAAATATCTCGTATTTCGCGAGCATCTATACTAGATGTGCAGCAAATCATAGGTAAGGTTTTGACTAAAAGGCCTCTATACACAATCAATAAATTAGAAATGCCTAGTCGATATAAGGCTTTTACATAATATGGTATTTTTGCCAAAGATTTTGACAAACTAAAAGAGTTATCCGAAGTCTTTTGTAATACCAACTTATCCAAATCTATCCCATCAAAGAATTTTGAAATAATATCAACAAAAGGTTGCAATGAGTCTTGTCGTTTTATAAAATCAATATTTTGAGATAATTCCAATGCTGCTTCATATTTATAATACTCTGAAACATCAGGCTCTAAAAGATTTTGAAATATTTCAAGGAGTCTTTGCTCATTTTTATTAACTTTTTGTTCTTCCAAGCTTTTTTAATTTTTGTCCCATTGTTCAAATATTTTCGCATACCGATTAATATACTCTGATGCAGATTCCTTTTTAACTTCGTCGTTTTTGATTTTATAGACAAGGGAGGTGAGGATATTATTTATATGCCAATCCTTTATTTTTGTTTCATGCAGCAACTTTTCAACAGAAGATAAAAACCCAGCATCAACAAGTTCTGCATCAAAACGCCTAAAAACCTCTTCAATATCCCAGACATTATCAAAACATTGAAGAAACAAAATACCTGTTGTTTCTTCAAGTAGTATTTGCTTAATGACTGCATTAATTACAGTATAGGTTGTGTACAAATGACTGGATATAAAATTTGCAATCATTCTTGTTATGAGTTGTCTACTATCGACACTTCCATTCCAAGCAATATCAAATTGTCTCTTTAAATATAACTCATAACAAACTACTAGTACTCCATCCTTATTAAAAAAATTATATAGTTTTCCGTTTTCAGAAATTTTGCCATAAGCATAAGTCATTATTGTTGTATCTTCTATGCACAAAACTGCATTTATCGCATATGGATTACTTTTATAGCAGTCATCTAACCAACAATCCACAACATTCTTATCCACAAATTGCTTATAACCAGTGATTTCACAATATTTTTCTTTTAGTTCTTTGGAAAGGCCACTATATAATCTTGATAATTGTATAAGTTCATCTGTACATTTAAGAGCACTATACAAATTTAAAGCCGCAAGTTTTTTTTCGTTATTGCCAGTTGCCATCAAATCATTTGCAGCGTTAACCCAATAATCTGAGACACACTTGCTTAATTTATTTTCTTCAACAATAGCATCAAGAGTGACATAAATATTAGACAATTGTACCTTATTAAGTTGATCCAATGGCAACATTATTTCAGCATCACAACTCGGCGTATAACACTCCTGCAATAATTCAGAAATTGGGCCTCTCCACATAATGTATGCAGATATTCGTTGATAATGTTTAAAAAGAATTAAGAACAGATCTTCTTTCTGCTGAAGTGAAAGGACAGAAGGATCAACATATTTCAATAGATTTTCAAATGCTTTATTTTCAAGATTTGATTCGTATGAAACAATGAGTTTGAACACATTGATAAATGTTGAAACTTTATCCTTTGTATATGATATATGGGGAATAACATCATACCAGTTAGGATAGATGTGCTTTAATTTTTGCTGAACAGCAATATCGTAAAGAACACTTTCTATATTTTCTTGCCTACATAGCTCTTTGGCTGCGAGGTATTCTTGTATTTCGGTATTTTCAAACTGCAATATTCCATTTGTTTCTTTCAATATCCTGTTTTTAAAGAATAATAGATCTACGTTGGCTATAAGCATCTGCGCCATGTTACCTTTTATCCCATCCAGAATTGAGTATAATTCATCCTTGGTGATTTGGTCTTTACGACTGATTTCCATAATGAAAGCAAGTTTTTCTAAGACTCTTTGTATTAATACATTAAGATTCTCATTCTTTATTTGACAACCATTTATGGCAGTTTGGATTGAACAGCCTACCACATACTCAAAAAGCTCACCAACATTTGAACATTCTCTTTGTTTCTTACCATATTCTAATATAAATATCAAATATCGAGGAATGGTTAGGAGTTCTTTTAACTTTGAGCAAATAGAGATATTTTGATATGTGGTTTTATGGCATTTTTTACGAACTATATCTAATACATCGCTCTCTTTCAGTCTAAGCAATTCTATATAATTCAATTTATTGCAAACAGAAAAATGTTTGGAATAAGACGCAACATAATGTTTTCGACAGGTGAATATCACATTAACATTAGGGTTCTCCTCTTTATAATTCCTGATAGAAATCAACACATCATGAAATGAGTTTCCATCTACTTCATCCAAAGCATCAATTACGCAATATTTTGTATCAACAGGAATGCCCTTTGTGCTAAATTTAGAGGCTTCTTCAGAATATAAATTTGCCGAGGCGCGTTTCTCTATCTCAGCAACGAGCTGACTCTTACCAATACCTGGCTCTCCTACCACACAAACAAATTTCTCTTGAAGAACATCATCTATTGACATATATTCATTCGTATCAAAAAACGACTGAGTGATTTTGTTATTCTCTAACAAATCGTCAATATTCTGATATTTCACTATCTGTGGCACTATATATTCTATAGAAGGGCCCTGTATATTTGCATTATTGCCTATTGCCATAAAACTATCCATTTCAAATTATTTGGTACAAAGATAGCGCATTTCACTGGTTCAACAATCACAATTAGCTATAAAATTGAACCTATTCGCAATTTTGATGGTAAATTATCTTATTTGAATGATTATTGATTGGGATATATTATGTATATTTGCAATCTAAACGAGTTATCATATTCAAAATGGAAGAGACAAAGGATATAAATCGGATTAAGGTGGTTCTTGTAGAGAAAAAACGGACGAACAAATGGTTGGCTGCACAATTGGGGAAAGACCCGGCTACGGTGTCGAAATGGTGTACCAACACTTCGCAACCGGGATTGGAAACGTTGTTGCAGATTGCCAATGTTCTCGAAGTCGATGTCAAGGAACTACTGAACTCCTCTTTGGATGAGACTATTCAAACAGTACGTCTTGTAAAATAACACACTAACCTTTAATCAATCAGATAGATAATGAACAAGAAAGAATTATACAACAAGATATTGCAACTTGAAGGTTTAACCAACGAAGAGAAGTCGGAACTGTTGGGACTGCTGCGTAAGCAAAAGAAATATGGCTTGGTGTGGGAGGATAAGCCGGAAGATGTGGAAGAACGCCTACGCGAGGAGCTGCCAGTATTGGTGGAAGACACTTCAAAAGCTATCATCAGTACCGAAGCCGATGCGCCCAACCATATCCTTATCGAGGGAGACAACCTCGAAGCTCTTACCGTTCTTGCCTATACGCACGAGGGTAAGATTGATGTGGTTTATATCGATCCGCCATATAATACAGGGAATAACGATTTTATTTATAACGACAAGTTTGTAGATAAAGAGGATTCATACCGTCACTCCAAATGGTTGTCGTTTATGAACAAAAGATTACGCATTGCAAAGCAATTGCTTTCTGACAAAGGTGTGATATTTATTTCTATTGATGATAACGAACAGGCACAATTGAAAATGCTGTGTGATGAAGTTTTCGGAGAACAAAATTTCATCGCAAAATTTGATTGGCGCAAAAAGACCGGAGCTAATGATGCTAAAGACATTGCAGTTATTACAGAGACAATTATTCTGTTTGCCAAATCCAAACAATGCTGTTTAGAGGAACAAATATGGGCAAGGGATAAGGGGTCAATAAATCAAAACAGGTATAAATATTCAGATGAGTTTGTTGCGACACGAGGAAAATTTTATTATGACACTCTTGATAGAGGAGGTCTTCAGTATTCAGACTCCATGAATTTTGGCATTCAAATGCCTGATGGTCAAATGTTATTTCCCAATGGCCGTTCAGAGTTTCTGAATGATGGCTGGATTTGGAAATGGGGTGCCGACAAAGTTCAATGGGGTCTTGAAAATAAATTTTTGGAAATAGTTAAGTCAAAAAAGAATGCACATACACCATATACTATTAAATACAAAGTTTATGAAAAAGTAGATAATGAAGGAAATATTAGAGAAACAAGGGGACGTGCGTTTATGAATTTAATAACCGAGCCAATCAATCAGCAAGGTAATACGGAAATGACAGCCATTTTTAATGGCGAGTCTCCGTTCTCAAATCCAAAGCCAAGTGGATTAATTAAGTATCTATTTGGAACCATAAAAATTAAGACTTACACTACTCTCGATTTCTTCGCCGGTTCTGGTACAACCCTTCACGCCACTATGCAACTGAATGCCGAAGACGGTGGTCATCGCAAATGCATCCTCGTTACGAACAACGAAAACAACATTTGCGAAGAAGTAACCTACAAGCGAAACAAGCGAGTAATTAATGGTTACACCACCCCCAGAGGCGAAGAAGTACCGGGGCTGAGAAACAACACCCTGCGCTACTACCGCACAAGTTTTGTCGGCAGAAGCCGCTCGATAAAGAATATGCGCCAGTTGATGAACCTCTCAACCGATATGCTCTGCATCAAGGAAAACCTCTATGCCGAACAGCCCAAGTTTGGAGAGCAGCCGACATACAAAAATGTGTTCCGCTACTTCAACAACGGTCACAAACGCATGATGGTAATCTACCGCGAGGAAGCCGTACAGCAGTTGGTCGAACTGATTCAGAAGACTGACTACGAGGGCAAGATGCTTGTGTATGTATTCTCGCCCAGTGAAGACCCGTGGGAAGGTGAGTTTGACGAGGTGCAAGACCGCGTACAACTCTGCGCCCTGCCACAAGCCATATACAACGCCTACCGCCGCATACTGCCAAAGAAAAAGGACGAGCTTGTCGGTGCTGACGAAACAAAAGTTACCGAACAAGCAAATGTGATAGACGGAATGCTTAACTTTGACAATGAGGAGGAGCTGCAATGAGCGAACAAGGCAAGAACAAAAAGAAAAAAGAACAGGTAACGGTACGCAGCAGTGCAGCCGAATACTTAAACTATGTAGCATCCGTGGGTAATGACGAGCAGCAGATAGAGATACGTTATGAAGACGAAAACATCTGGCTCACACAGAAGCTGATGGCAATGCTATACGGTGTAGAAGTACACACCATCAACTATCATATCAAGAAAATATTCTCTGACAGCGAATTACAGGAAACGGCAGTTATTCGAAAATTTCGAATAACTGCCCCTGATGGCAAACAATACACCACGAACCACTATTCATTGGAAATGATTATTGCTGTCGGCTTCAAGGTTAATTCCGAAAAAGCCGTACAGTTCAGAAAATGGGTAAATGGCATAGCTAAGGAGTACACCATCAAAGGCTGGGTAATGGATTCGGAAAGACTTAAACGCGGAACTTTCCTAACAGACAAGTATTTCGACGAACAGTTGGAACGCATCCGTGAGATACGCATCAGCGAACGCCTGTTCTATCAAAAGATAACCGACTTGTACGCTACCGCCATAGACTACGACAAGACAGCATTGGCCACCCGTCGTTTTTATGCTACCGTTCAGAACAAGATGCACTTTGCCGTCCATGGTCATACTGCAGCCGAACTCATTGTGGAACGGGCAGATGCAGACAAAGAGCATATGGGACTGACCACTTGGGCAGATGCCCCCTATGGCAAAATCAAGAAAAGCGATGTAGTGATAGCAAAAAACTATCTTTCAGATACCGAAATAGGGCAATTGGAACGTATGGTTACAGCTTATCTTGATTTTGCTGAAACAATGACCCTGCGCCACATTCCATTGACAATGGCCGACTGGGAGCAACGCTTGAACAATTTTATTAATCTCTTTGAATACGGTCTGCTGAAAGATGCTGGACGTGTAAGTGCCGAGATAGCACGATTACATGCTGAAACGGAATTCGAGAAATATAGAATCATACAAGATCAATTGTTTTTATCGGACTACGACCGATTTCTATTGGAAATGAAAGAGATTGAGAACAAAAGTCATGGTAACAAAAAAGACGAGAAGCAATGAAGAACTTAGAATACCAACAGAGAGCAGTAACCGAATTGATTGACAAAACTATCCGACTGCTAAATGCCGGCGGACAACGCAATAAAATGGTGTTTGAGGCAACGACAGGTGCCGGAAAAACCGTAATGGCATGTCAGATGCTTGCTGGTCTGATGGATGAACTGCACGACCGCGGTGACAGTCGTTATCAGGAAGTGGCATTTATATGGTTTGCCCCACGCAAGTTGCACATACAGAGTTACGAAAAACTGAAAGAGGCTTTTGAGAATACACGCACACTGCGCCCGATGATGTTTGACGAATTGGACCAGAACGAGGGCATCCGACCCGGTGAAATACTTTTCGTGAACTGGGAAAGCGTGAACAAAGAGAGTAACGTAATGGTGCGCGAAGGCGACTGTTCACTCTCGCTCTACGAAATAACCGACAAAACAAAAGATGAGTTCGGGTTGCCCATTGTAGCCATCATCGATGAGGAACATATGTTCTGGTCGAAGACAGCCGACAAATCTTCCGCTGTGCTTGACAGAATCAATCCTGCCGTAGAAATCCGCATCTCTGCCACACCCAAAACCGCCAATCCAAAAGAGAAAGTAACGGTGTATCGTCAGGATGTGATAGCCGCCGAAATGATTAAGAAAGAGGTGGTGCTCAATCCTGAGATAGAACTGAATTTCAGTGATGAGCTGGAACTCAATGCTAACCTCATCAAAGCGGCTTTGGATAAACGCAACCAAATAGCCGAAGCGTATAAGGCAGTAGGTACAGGAATAAATCCTCTCCTGCTCATTCAGTTGCCTAATGACACCAAGGAAAATATGACGGCGGAAGATACTGCCATAGCCGATCAGGTAAAGAAGTATCTTGAAGTGATGTGCGGCATTACTACCGACAACCACCGTCTGGCGATATGGCTGGCAAACGAAAAAGAAAATCTGACCGATTTAGAGAAACCCGACAATCTGACCGAGGTTCTGCTTTTCAAAGAAGCCATCGCTTTGGGTTGGGACTGCCCTCGCGCTGCCGTTCTGCTTATATTCCGTAAGCTGCAAAGCGACCAGTTCACTATACAGACCGTTGGCCGTATCATGCGTATGCCTGAACAGAAGCATTATCCCAAAGAGATGCTTAATGTGGGCTATGTGTTTACCGACATTGCCAAAGACAAGATACAAATAGTTACAGCCGATGCCGACTATATCCTGAACAACACCGTTACAGCATATCGACGCGAGAATTTGAAAAACGTATGGTTACCGGCCTGCTATTCTGAACGCCCCAATATTGAACGTAACTATTTGGGGCCTGACTTTCGCAAAGTACTTTATGATGAAGCTCGCCATTTTTGGGACTTTGCAGAAGGCTATTTGCTGTTTTCGTTAGAGGAATTGGCCAAGTTGGATAATGCGGATGATGAAAGCGCAACATTACCAGAAACCGACGACCTACAAATCAATGAAAACAGGAAAAAGGTAGCCAACTCTTTGCGCCTTGATGTCAAGAACATCAATATCGAGATACCGCAAGACGTGCATTTCCAGAACGAGGAACAGATATTGGAAGTTGATACCGTAAAATACGCAAGAAAAGCTACCGAGATAGACCGTGTGTTTATGGCATACATCGCCACAAAAGGGCATCAATTCGAGAGTAAAGGTCGTGCCGACAAGATTGCAAGTTATCTGCTTGAAATATTGGCCGACTTCTTCGGTATATTCGACACTGATGCAAAGAAAGTGGTGTTATATCACTTGAACAAACCTAAGTTCGACCGCATTATAGATACCGCATTAGAAAAATATGCCCGACAGCGCGACAGAGCCAAAAAAGCATCGGCAGCTAAGAGAGTATTCAAGAAATACGATTGGGAGGTGCCTGAAGAACGTACTTACGACAATGACACCAATCATATAGAGGAAAGCCAGAATCATGCACTTATGCCGTTTGTCCAGCTCAATCATGCGTCGAATCCGGAAAGGAACTTCATCGCCTATCTGGAGCAGAACGAAGAATATATAGATTGGTGGTACAAGAATGGCGACAATGGCAAACAACATTATGCAATAGAATACAGTGCCGACAATGAAAATGGTAAGTCGTTGTTTTATGTGGACTTTATCGTCCGTATGAAAAACGGTCATATCTATCTGTTCGACACTAAAAGTGCAGGCAGTGACGCATTTGCGCACAACAAGCACAATGCATTGTTGCAATACATCAAAGAGAACACATCGGACGAAATTCCGCTGTCAGGAGGCGTTATCCTACAACAAGGTGAGAACTGGCTATACTCCCCACTTCCTATCGAAAATACCACAGATACATTGAACTGGAATTGTTTTTACCCACAAAACGCATAAGTATTATGGCCAAAGGAATAGACCCCAAATTTGTGCATTACGGCATCCGCAAGGACGACCTTGCAATGATAGAAGCTATTTGTGCTACCGAAGACATTGATTTTGATTGGCTGAGTGAGGACATCTTGAAAGCCTATCACGCTAAGAAGGTAGATGTAATAGAAATGAGTGATAGCGATACGGAAGAGATTATCCGCAACGCCATACAGAAAATACGCCAATAAATGAATTTATGCCATGCTCATACAAAGAATAAAGATAAGCAACTTTAAGACCTACCTGTCGCTCGATCTTGATCTGACGGTAGATGATGACCGCCCTATCATACTTATAGGTGGTTCAAACGGTGGCGGTAAAACCACGCTGTTTGAAGCCATCAGTGGTGCATTGTACGGATTGAAAATTGAAAGCAAGGAACATTTTATGGAATTGCTCAATCAAGGAGCTGTCAATAAAGTGAAGCCTGAAATCAGTCTGCAAATTACCTTTGTTGGCAAAGTGCTTGGACAGCAACAGAAGTATATTCTGAAAAGAAACTATATACTCAATCCGCAAGGTCGTCCGCTTGAAAGCGTATCGCTGAATATGAACGGCAATATGTATGTGTATGGCACTATGACCGCTCCCAAAGAAAGGGTTCGTGCAGAGCAGGAAATCAGCAAGATCATCAAAGCCAACTTGCCACAGGAGTTGAGCCAGTATTTTCTATTTGATGCGATGCAGTCAAGCGAATTGCTGAAAAAGAATGTCTTTCAGCAAACCATACGCGACAATTTTGAGAATGTGCTTGGCTTCAAAAAGTATCTGCAACTGAAACGTGCAGCCGAGAAGTTACAGCAAGAGTGGGCAGAGCAACGATTGGAAGCCGAAAAAGAGGCTAAAGAATATAGCTCGTTATGCAATCAGAAAGATCAGTTGGTAATTGATTTGAACACCTGCCTTGCCGAGCAGGACAGGCTGTATAAATATATGTCATCGGTGGAAGATGAATACCAACGAGCTAAAGAAGGTGCGCAACAGGCTGCCAACCTAAGCAAACGCATACAAGATGTTGACGGCAAGATACGAGCCATAACCGAGGAAGCTGCAAACTATGCGGAAAACTTGAAGGCGTTTGTTGACAACATAGAAATCAATGTATTCCTCCCGAAATTGGCATCCAACCTTTCTCAGGAAATCAACAATATATTACGAGTAAAGGAACAACTTCAAAAGCAAAGTACCGGTGCCTATCCGATTGAAACGCTGCGTGATGTAACCTCAAAAATCATTGACTATTTGAAAGAGCTGTCGCTATGCAGCCAGGCAGTGGATGAAGAAAACGTGATTTCGCATATTGTAGCCATGCAGAATACAACCAATGCCAAAGACCCATACGACTACTTGAACACTGCCGAGGTGGATGCGCTTCGGGAACTGCCGAAAAAAGGCAATGGCAACCAATTCGTTTCGATTGACCGCAAAAGACAGGACATGGAAATACAGCTGGCCAATCTGGATAATCTCAGAACCGAGAAACGCACACTTGAACAGACACAAGCAGGAGGCAACGGTTTACTAATAGCCAATTATGAAGATGCCAAACGCTCTGTGGATAAGCTGAAAACGCAAGAAGATAGTCTCAAAAACGAAATTCAACGTTTAGAGAAACGTATTCATCAGTTCGATGTACAGATACAGCAGGAACCGGATGTGAAATTTGACACGCTTGTTAAGTTGCGTCCGTTCTTCGATAAAGTGGCAGACAATCTGCTGAAGAAGAAAAAAACACAGATAGAAACAGAGATGCAGTCGCAACTCAACCGTCTGCTTGTATCATACAAAGGACACGTCGGGCGTGTGGAATTATCGGACAGCATGGAGAATTTCAATATCAAGCTCTATCATAGTGCCGGCAATGAAATATCGCTGAACCAGTTGAACGCAGCTTCCAAACAGATATTCATACAAGTACTGTTGAAAGTGCTACGCAACCTTGGCGACTATAACCCACCGGTTATGATTGATACCGTGATGGGTGTGCTCGATAATGAAAGCCGTGATGCTTTGATGGAAGAATACTTTCCACAATTGGCAGAACAGACCATTCTGCTCTGTACCACGTCGGAAATACGCACGGATAGCGACTACATCAAATTGGAGCCATTCATCTCTAAGACATATACTCTGCATCGTAATGTAGAGGAACAAAATACGACTATAGACGAAGGCTATTTTGGAATACCCCTTAACCAGTAAATAGTTATGAGCATAATAAACTTTTCAAATACCCGTCAGATGGAGGGGATTCTTGACGAAATCAGTCAAGTAAAGGAGCTTATTGAGAGCAAGATAAATTTGTCGCGCACCGTAGACAGAGAGAAACGTGCAAGTCTGACCACAAACAAAGTAATGCGTATTTGCTTTATAGTCGGTTTGAGTTTGACTACAGAACGCAAGGAGGAAGATTACAAGGATATACAACTTTCTGCTACATCGGCACGTATCGTTCCGAGTTTCTTTACGATGCACGATTTATCTACCTTGTACTCTGCGTTGCTAAAATTGCGTTACGCCAGTCTGAATATAGATTGGTCGCAAAATGCCGTGTTATCTCGCATCATTGCCGCTGAAATGCTGCGTGGAAGAAACTATCTATTGACTGATAACAATTTGGATTCCATCTTATATGCAGTTAATAATAAGGTGGCAATGGTAAAAGATATTCCAGCACTCAACTTGATTATCGGCAACTATGGCGATGTGGAAATGGAAGCTACTCTCGACATCAACAGTCGCGACATTACCAACTCACAAATCATTATTGCCGGTGCCACTGGTTCGGGAAAAACCAACCTCTTGGCTGTATTGATGCAGCAATTCAGGGCTTTGTCGTCAGAATCACAATACCCTGTAAACTTCCTGCTTTTCGACTATAAAGGCGAGTTCAGCGACATTCAGAATAATCATTGGCTCACACATTTCGATGTGGATCGCAGCTGTATCTTAGACCCAATTGAGCATCCTCTACCATTCACGCCTTTCAAGGATTTCACAGACCGCCCTATCAACGAAATAAATCTTTATTCATCCGAAATGGCTTCGGCTTTATGCTCTATTGACCGAGTATCAGCCAGTGCAAATATGAATAACAGACTAAGTGAAGCCATTGTAGAAGCATACAAGAAAACAGAAGGCGCACCCATCACATTCAACATGATGTTAGAAGAATATCAAGCTAAGATGACAGATGCCGGAAAGGACGACAGCATTTCATCTGTATTGAAACAGTTGGTGCGTGCTAACATCTTCGAGGAGGAAGACAAAGCCGACCTTGTTGGTGACTGCTATATCATAAAAATGGACGGTTACCCTAAAGATGGCCCGATAGCAAAGGCTATTGTTTATTTTATCATCTCAAAGCTCAACAATATATACGAACAGCTTGAAAAACAGGCTATAAACGATGATGTAGTGCAAATTCGTCACTTCTCTATCATAGACGAAGCCCACTATATGCTGGACTTCGACAACCGTCCGTTGCGAAACCTGATTGCTGTAGGACGAAATAAAGGATTAAGTATCATTCTCGCCACTCAAAATATGAGTAGCTTCAAAAGCAAAGGATTTGATTTCTATGCCAACGCCCAATATCCACTTATAATGAAGCAACAGACTATTGACGATAAGGTTATCAAAGACTTGTACGGTGTAAGCGGACAAGAATTGCAAGAGGTGCGCACTGCCATAGCCGGGCTCCAGAAAGGCGAGCTAATCATCAAAGACCAGATGGCTTTTGCACTTGGAATGGGCAAAAAGTATAAGAAAATTAATGTTACACATTTGATATAAAACAGTTGTAAATATGTGGTCAGATAATGAAACAGAAGAAGATTTGCTTGGCTACCAGGTACATGCAGATTTACTCAAAAAGATAATTTTGAATGATGCAATGTTGCCAATATCCATAGGGGTATTTGGGAATTGGGGGTCTGGCAAAAGCAGTTTGATGCTATTGCTTCGACAGTCATTGAAAGAATGGGAGGAATCTCAACAAAAAGAACATAAAGAAATCATACTTCAAGTGTATTTTAATAGCTGGCAGTTTGAAAGCTATGATTCGACAAAGCTGACAATGATAGAAAGCATATTAGAAGCACTTGACAAAGACATAAAAAAACGAAAAGATGTATTTGAGCGAGCAGATGATTTTTTTGAGCGAATTAATTTTTTGAAAACTGGTGTGTTTATCTTGAAGAAAGCCTATGAAAATCTCACTCCTGATTGGCTAAAGAAATGGTTGCCTACAAAGGATGACCTTGATAAGATAACAGGCAAGGATAAATACAATAATCTACTAGAAGATGTAACCAAAGGTAATACATCGAAATTTATTGCAACATTCAGAGACCTCTTTGAAGAATTGGTTGATGATATGGGCTATAAAGCAGTTATTGTTTATGTTGATGATTTAGATAGGTGTGATCCAAAAAGAATTATTGGTTGTTTGGAGGCAGTCAAGTTGTTTGTGAATGTGAAGAAAACCGCATTTATCATTGGTGCAGATGAACGTATTATTGAGTATGCTATTAGTCAGCATTATCCAATTCAAATGAAGAAAGAGGATATATCCAGTCCATTTTCAGACTATCTGGAAAAACTCATACAACTGCCATACAAACTGCCACGTTTGTCTGACAACGAGCAAGAGACTTATATAACCCTTCTTCTGTGCAAAAATCATTTAACTGATGTTTACTTCAATGAAGTACATCAGAAATATTTGGAGTTTAGAAAAACAGATAAACATTCAAAATATAATATAGATGACATCAAATCAAATGTTCCCCAAGATAAAAGAATAGACTTTCATGCAGTAGAATTTCGTTTGCCAACAGTACCTCTTATTAAGCGTTTCTTAAATGGTAATCCACGGCAACTTAAACGTTTCCTAAATACTTTATATGTACGTCAAGAGTTAGCGGAAGTGGCAGGATTTATAGATATACGACCAGAAGTATTAACCAAACTTATGGTGTTGGAATATAACACCCTGTACAATTCTCGTTTTGAAGAACTTTATAAACTTCAAAATGCCAATAGAGGCGTTTTGCCATTAGATGATGTTGAGCAAGAAGCAAAAACTGAAAATGGCATTCAAAATCCGCAATGGAAAGACAACTGGTCGTCAGATTACTTGAGACAATGGCTAAGTTCTGATCCATCATTAAAAGATATAAACCTGCAAGATTACTTCTGGATAGCACGAGATGCATTGAAAAATGAAAAGCCAATAGCTTCGTTAGTCACAAACAAAGTTATGCTGTTATTTCGAGAATTATGGATTTTGCAGGCAAGCGGTACGATGAAGCAAAAATTGCCGGAAATTGTTAATGCTTGCGATGATTCAGAGAAAGACATGATTGTCCGCTTGATTAATGACAACCTAAAAAGAAATCCTAAGTCTGAAAATTGTTGGAGAATACTGAATTACGATGAGAATAATTTATTGTTAAGTGACAAAATAGACAGACTGAAATTATTATTCAACAATATAAGGACAGAAGAAATAGATCCAAAAGCGGCAATTTTTTTTGTTAGAATGTCTTCACTTAACGATGAAATTCATCACTATATAGATAGTCTGCCAAAAGCGAACCCTTTAACTAAAGCTATTAAACTAAAAATACAAAAACAATAAATATGGGCACATCACAATCACATAATTTAAAATCATCGCCCAATTGGTCTGCAGCAAAACGAGCTATGACGAGTATAGCAAATGGAACAGACAACAAGCCTGCCTCAAAAGCTAAGTTCTTTGGTAATTTAGGCACTGCGCTCGGTAACGGTTTGTATCGGGGCAGCAGAATTGGCGTACATGGAGGCAAGAGAGGCAGTTCGTTTGGACGTGCTGGTGGACGAGCAGTCAGAGGTTTAATGACGGTTATTAATAATGCTAAACAATATGGACTTATATCAAGCCTTGATATTGACAAACTTGCTGATGCACAAAAGCCCAAAACACCAGATGATTTTAAGGAATTGCTCCTACACGAAATCATTGGAGACAATGATTCCACAATGGATGATGCAGCTGCAACTTATGCAATGGATAGAGTTTTAAATGATATTTTGTCAGATTGTAAAGACGAGCAAGAGATTGAAGATAAACTTCAGAATGCAACCGATGACGAGCTTAATGAATGGATTATAACATTTGAAATTGAATACATCTTGGAATATTCTGCGGCGTTATTTCAAAGTCACATATTTAACAAAGGAAGTAATCCTGAAGAAATAAAGAATGACATGAGGGGTTGGCTTCATAACGAACTGTATGAGAAATTGAGCAAAGAACTAGTACAAATCGACTTCAACAGTACAGAAGGCAAAGAATATCTAGATTCTTTAACATCAGAAATATTGGATATATGGAAACAAGAATAAACATCAATTATACTCCGTCAGATACAAACGAAGTTTTTGGCATGTTTACCATTTTATTTCAAGGAAGTGATGGTATAACTCACTCTGTGGATACAAAGTTTAATCCCAAACAGCTATGGGAGTTTTCAAAAGATACATCATCTGTAGCTTTTGATTTGTTAGTATTATCCATGATTGTTTATAATGTAGACAGAGCTGTACTTCGTTTGTCTAATTCGGATGATGGTTGGAAAAGGAATCTGGTATTATTGGACGTTCCTGTTATAAACCTTAAGGAAATGAACAAAGGTCGTGAAGCTTTTAATCGTGCGATAAGTTTCCTTACGGGTGACAATTGGGATATCCATTTTGTTCAAACAGATTCATACTCCTATAGCCCTACTAAAAAAACAAAGGAATATAATTACCAGATTTTTGAAAAGGTTGCATTGTTTTCAGGAGGATTAGACTCGTTGATTGGATTTATAGACGAGGCTAGCACTCTCGATACTGATAAAAAGATTCTGCTTGTTTCGCATATGGAGCTTGGAAAAGAGCATAGTGATCAAAAAAGCATATTGGAATATTGCAGGGAAAACAATATTTTTTCGAACAAATACGAGCAGGTATTGCTGAACGCTGGGCTGAAACCTCATTCTTGGAACATTAAAGGTACTCCGACTGAGAGTACATTTCGTTCTCGTTCCTTATTATTTTTTGCAGCTGGGATATATGTTGCAAACAAAATATCCCCACAATGTAAATTGATTGTTCCAGAGAATGGAACTATATCAATAAACATACCTCTTGATGGAGGAAGAAGAAGTTCGTGTAGTACTCGAACTACCCATCCCACCTTTATTAAACGCATACAGGAGGCCATGTCTGCTATTGGTATATCAAACCCCATATATAACCCATATCGCTTAAAATCAAAGGCGGACATGGTTGAAAAATGTTGTGAAAATACATCGAAAAAGGCAATTTTAGAATCATTAGTTGACTTATCGTGCTCTTGTGCAAAGCGAGGTCACAATATTTTTTGGGACAAAAGCGGAATAGAAATACACAATGCAAAAATCAAGCATTGCGGAATGTGTTTACCATGTCTATATCGAAGAGTGGCTCTATATACAATAGGGCTAGATAATGAGGCATTGCTTGGTACTGATGTTCTTCACGGTATTAAATTCAATCTGGATAATAAAAATCAAAAGAGAAATAGAGATTTTAATGCTCTTTTATATTTTATAAAAAATAGGATGAACGAACGTACAATTCGCCAAGAACTATTCTTTAATGGAATTACGGATAAACCTGAGCTAAATGAATACACGTTACTAGCTTTACACTCGTACAGTCAGGTTATTGACTGGCTTAAGAAAAAAGCAACAAATGAGATATTAAAAAGAGCAGGGATATGATAATAGACACGCATTGCCATTTTGATATGATGCCAAATCCTGAATGGTACATACAAAATGCAGAAAAGAAGGGTGAAATAATCATCGGAATGACTAATTTGCCTAGCCATTTCGAGGCGGGTTATGCTCATGTTCAGAATTTCCGTCACATAAGATTAGCATTAGGCTTTCATCCTCAATTGGCCGCAAGTTCGAGCCATGAACTGGTTTCTTTCGGTGAACACATAAACAAGACTTCATATATCGGTGAAATAGGTTTAGACTTTTCAAAAGACTATGCTGATTCAAAAGAAAAGCAGATAAATGCTTTCCGATGCGTGTTAAATTATATAAAAGACAAAAATAAAATTGTGAGCGTCCACTCTCGAAAAGCAGAAAAAGAAGTTTTTGAACTATTACAAGAATATGGAATAAAAAATGTAATATTTCATTGGTACAGTGGTCCTTTAGGTTTGATTGATAAGATAATAACTGCTGGTTATTATTTTTCAATCAATGAAGCAATGACAACATCTATTTCTGGCAGAAAAATTATAAGCAAAATTCCTAAAACTCGAATATTGACAGAAACAGACGCTCCATTTAATAAACATTCAAATATTCTCAATGCTATTTCAAATATTGGATTGACTGAAAATGTTATTTATTCAAACTTTCTAAATCTAATAAATGCCATAGTGTAACTACTACAATAGATTATTAATAGCTATGAAATCAATACGAATATTTTTATTAAAGGGAAAAGAGAGCATGATTGACCATGTAAAGAGCATTCAAACATTGGGATGTGCATACTGGAAAAAGGCTCGAAACAAAAATCTACAAGTTGGAGATATATGTTATTTTTACCTCATTGGTAAAGGTCATTACCAAATACGCTTTCGACTTGAAGTGGTTGATATTAGTTGTGCTCGTGAAGACAATTCTTGTTGGATTACTCCATTCAAAGCAGATAACGACTGTTATAAACTCATTCCAACAGCAGCAATGTATATGGGAGATGAATTATCATTAGATGCCCTTGAGGAAATAGGTATTAATCGTCACTCACAATTCAAAGAGCTTAATGAATATCAGGACGATTATTTAAGAAAATATTTCGAATGATTTTATGTGGATAATATTTAACAAAACATTATATGAACGCATTTGAAGAATACCTACATAGTGAAGATTTGGAAAAACGAGAACGAGCCCAATTATGGAGGACATCTATAGGATTACAAGACGTTGACAATCTGCGCGTGTCTAACTTCCTTATCGAAACTGCTCGTAAACATATCGAAGGAGACATTTCAATGGACGAAGTAAGCCGATTGATTGACGAACACTATAAAAAGAAAAAACTTTAACTATCAAATTATAAAGTTTATGGAAAATTCTGGACTTTCAGAAACTACCGTTCTAAATATGACAACCGAATCAAAGATTAAGTCTGTAGGTACAACTTTATCAAGATAAGTTATACTGAGCAGTTATTTACACACGATTATTGTTGCCGTCTCAAGGGCTGATTCTAACAGATTGGCACTTTCGGTATTCTTTCTGAAATACTGACAATTAAGTGCTTCAGACCCTTTCGGATATTGAGGTGTATTATGCTTCTTATACAAGCAGCAGATATTAGGGACTGCCATATAACTGTCAAATGCTTCTTTTCTGTATTTGCATAGTGAGCAGTTCTTGACGTCATAGCCTAAAGATGTCGCCTTTGCATAGCCAAGTTCATATATAGATGGATTCCCAAGATAGAATGAGTCTATGCCAAGTTCAAGAACTGCATTTTTGTTGTCTTTTTTTGCGACCTCTCGGCAAGATGGATATTCTTCCATATTGGAAACATATGCGGAACCACTCCTAAACAAGTAAAATTTGGGAATATCTCTCATTTCAAGTTTTTCATCGGAGGCTGATTTATTAAAATTGAAGAAAGTGCATTTGATTTCATTTTTATCAAATGAATATTCCTCATATTCGGTTATTGGAGATTGTAGAAGTTTGACAATATCTTCCTCATTCCGTATTTTTATTTCAATTATTCTGAGTCCAGATTCTATTTTAGCTTCTTCGCATTTATGGGAAACATAGATTTCGATGAGAATCGGTGGTGTGTTAGGTTTGATAGATGATGTAAGCAACAAATCCGCCTGGTAATTATCTATGACTTGTTCCTCTACACAAGTGTCATAATTCTTGTGCAAATCATAAGTCTTATAATCTGTAGATTGGCACTGTTCCTCTTTGTAGAAAGGACAAATCGCTTTGTCTAAGCATTTAGAAACCTGATGTAAGCTGATTTCAAATGTTGCGGAGGAATCGAATTTTTCTTTTATTTTGTGCTTTGCAAGTTTGTGTAGATATGTTTCCGGATTGCAGTCCGGTGTGGTTGATATATGGGCAAAGTGATGGGCGTTCTTACTGCCGAGGCGAGGTCTCATTGCGTCTCCACAATTAAGGCAATAGTATTTGTCGTGCTTGGTCTCTTCTGTGACATCAGCAATGTCAATTATTTGTCCTTTGTCGTTTAGGGCGAAGTGGTATTTAATCTTTGCCATCTCAATATCCTATTTTAATATTATGATATACTACACAATTTTAAAGTGTAAAGTAATATTGCATTATAGTTTTTCCTCATTTTCATTGAGATGTGTCCAGTCTTTAGTAGCATATTCCTTTTTAAGCTCCGCCAAGTCTTCCTTTATACGTTCACAGAAGCTATCTTCACTATCATCACCACTCATCATCCAATCTATGCACGTAGCGTATATTTCAGCGATACGGATTTGTCTATAAGCCTCCTTCATAGTCTCAATAGTTTCATCTGTCAATTCCAGCACATCTGCATCGTCTGGATAATGATCGTAAATGCAATGATGTATAGTGTACAACACAGGGACATGCTCTTCATCTGGAGTCTCAACCATATATGAGTCGGTAGATTGAAATACAACATCATCTTCAAATCTACGCCTGTCAATGTATTTTTCTTCTGCTTTTACAATACCCTTACGGCTCAACAAAAAAGACTCGGCTTCTTCGTATTTATCAAAGGTCATATATCCCCATCCGCCAAAGGAGCGACATGAACATGGGCTATCGTGTTCATATATAGTCCAATAATCTTCATGTACCTTTTCAGGTTTAGGCCGTAATGCTCTCGCAATATCACGCTCTATAGAATCCGCAATCTCACCAATTGCATATATATTCCTATCAAAATATCCTCCACTCATAATTATATTTTTTGTTCAAAAACTATCTGACTTTCAAATCACAACACACCAACATCACACCGCTCATCCAATACGCCACTAAACACATCCAGCTCTCGTTTTAATATTCCCAATCGTACAGCCAACTCTCGCCATCCTTTCACCGCTTCAGTAACCTCTGAAATAATCTGTTCGGCTGTTTTTCGGTTAAGCATATAATCCCCACAAACATCAAGCAAAATGCCGAGGTCTGCCTTGTTGGAGGTTGCCGAAATAAGCAGACTTTGATATTCATTCAGAGTGGGATTCATATCGTATGCAGGTGATAGCGTCCAACCTTTTGCCGTCAAAAGAAAACCATGATTGCGGAAATGGTCATCGCTGTTACCAATGCAGATATTGAAAGCCACACGGCGATAGAGTTCCTGCAAATTGTACTCAACATCCGTACAGTTTTGAATAATGAAATCCACTATATCCAAATAACCGTGCCCTGTAGTCGCATTATCTCCGTCATTCAGTCCCAACAGAGTCATTGCAGAAGCGAAATGAATCCGTTTCCCATCTTTGGTTCTGTCAAAACGCTCTGAAAGCAATGTATGATATTTTTCGCCTGTGGCAATAACTTTTGTTTTCGCTGCATTTATGCCGGCTTTTGCTGCAAGCAAATGGTTGAAATGTTCCCAAAGTCCGGCATCGTAATCATCCTTACGAGAAGGGAACTTGGCGACATAAAGCGTTTTATCAGTGTCTACCACACTGGCTTTCGGTCTTGCTCCACCCAATGAAGATCCCGGTTGAACAAGTTGTGCAATCCACTTTCGATCAGGCAGCACGTTATCTTCTTCGCTTCTCTCAATCTCTGCACTAGCTGCAATCAATTCACGAATATCCGTCAAAGGTGGTATTTTCAACGATTCACTCACATTTATAAAATCACCGCCCGGGGTTTCCTTGAAGCGGAAAGCCCCCATTCGAGAGAAGTCATCAATGCCGGTTAGGAAATCGAATGAAGACAATCTTCGTACAAGTCGCTTTTCTTCTATTGCTGCAAGCTGCTCACGTCGCAACAACAGAGTTCGTCCCCAACGGTCTGGCAATGCATCCGAAAAACATCCGAATATATCCTTCCCCAGCTGCGTATATTGTTGTCCCGGATAATTATTCAAATCATCACTCAAAAACAAATCGCTGTGCTTTTTCAACCAATCATCGCTGAATGTAAAGCAATAGCTGTCAGAGCCACGAAGTGATTCGTAGCCCAACTCGCCAATGAGTTCTATCTCCTTCAGCCAGTCGAAATCAGCATATACATACAGTTTCTTCATCCCTATTCCTTTTTAGATGCACGTTCCCTTGTCTTCAAACTCAAATCCTGCAAAGTTTTCCCTAATTTATCTTCTTTGGCCAGCCACAGAATATCATCGTCAAGCTGCAAGGCATACAGCACACGCAAGTAGATTCCGATTGCCACAGTCGGTGCACCTTTCTCAATTCGGGATACGGTTAGCGGAGAACAGGTTGCACGTTCCGCCACCTGAGCCACACTCAAATTCCGACGCAAACGAGCCAACTTAATCTGCTCCCCCACTATTTGCATCTTTTGCTCCAATTTTCGGGGCAACTTAGTACCCATTGTATTTTTTGCCATAATCAACCTATCATATAATATGCAAAGGTAATACTTTTTATTTATTTAATGATGTATTACACATAGAAAAAACACATCATTGCATAATTAACCGTACATACAACCAATTTTGAGTAGGAAATCTCAAAAATCAAGTGCTATTATATTGTTTGTTGTCGCTATATATGCCTATTAACGAACAAAATATTATTTATTATACAGATGTAATCTGTTCCTCATTCACGCATCATATCAAAGAACCATTTTGTCGGCCAAAAGAAAAACGACTTTACTTTATCCTCGTATTCATATATACGTCCATTAAAGTAAAGTCAAACAGAGGGAGAGAGAAAGGATTTTGGAAACGAATCTTTCTCCCCATATAGTAATACCTATTTTGTCGCAAAAACATGAATAATTTGCGACAAAGCCATTATACTATCGCTATTAATTTTTCTTTTGGCCAGCATCGTTATAATACACTACATCATCTTCAATCTTGGAGAAACAACCAGCAAAATAACTGCGAATATCACCACCGACAAAATGCGATGCAATATATTCTATGCTTTCCACAAATACACTTCAAATCAGCCCTTCAAAAATGATTTTGCACAAAGTTTTTCAGTTGCTTTCATAATCCGAAAAAATGCACTAATTTTGTACTCGTTCAGCGAAGAAAAAGAAGTGCAAAACGGACTTTTCTACCATTTTATTTATAAAACATTGGTAGTCAACTGGTCTAATATGCTGCATCGGAACTTGAAAATGAGCTAAAAAAGTGCGGTACAACACGTATATCGAAAGTACTGAAAATCAGAGACATGAAATTGTGGGTACTTTCCATTCTCATTGTGAGTACCATATTTGTACCGATTAAAAGGCTAAAACGCTTTCTTTCAATAGTATCAATGTGTTGCGTCGATATACAAGGCTCAGAATACATTCACATAGAAAAACAAGAGACTGACTCTAAACAATAAGAACCAGTCTCATTTAGTATCGACTAATTGGAATATAACAATTCCTTCATTGAAACCTTATTAATCATAATTATAAGATAAACATTCGTATCCCCAAATATAAATAGCTTTCCAAATAATCAGCTCATTCACTTCCTCCACCCAATGAACGATACAGATTAATGATTCCCTGTATCTCATCAAAACGATCTGAAACAGCATCCAACTCCGCTTGTAGCAATGCCTGACGGGCTGTCAATACCTCAAGGTAATTTTGTGAACTATGTTTCATCAACAACTCTGCACTACGCACAGCTGATGTTAAAGCAACAACCTGCTGTTCATCAAGTTTCAATTTTCCTCTTGCCGTCTGCCATTGTACCAACGCGTTATTAACCTCTGTACCGGCATCGAGTAGACTTTGACGGAAAGACAATAACGCCTCTTCTTGCTGTGCCTTGGCTACTTTCAAATTAGCAATATTCTGTCCACGATTAAAAAGTGGTTGTATAAGCGAGCCGACAACAGAAAACAACCATTGACCAGGATTGGTTATTACAACACCTGCTGCATTAGTCCACCCAGCAGAACCCGAAAGCGTAATTGACGGAAAGAATGCGGCTCGGGCTTGGTTTGTTACATAGAATGCAGCAGCCAGCACAGCCTCACTTTGTCGTACATCCGGACGACGTTGCAGAAGCTGTAACGGTACACCGACTAAAAGCGTATCAGGAAAAGACTGGCTGGAAAGTGTTGAACGTGTGATGTCTCCTGGAACAGATCCCAATAATGATAACAAGGTATTTTCCAATTCGGTAATCTGTCGTTCAAGTGAAAGCAATGAAGCATCTACAGACAATTTACTCGCTTCAGTCTGTGCAACAGCCATATCAGTGGTCTGACCGGCATTTTTAAGAGCTTTCATCACACGCAGATTCTCACTCCAGTTTCTGGCTGTACGACGACTGATATTGAGCTGTTCATCCAACATCAACAATGTATAATAACTATTGGCAATAGTAGCTATCAACTGAGTTTGTACAGCCTGACGGTAAGCTTCACTCTGTTCCAGTACAACACGAGCTTCCCGTTTAGTATTGGTCAGTTTACCGAAAATATCAATCTCCCAACTAGCCGAAGTAGCCAAATCGTAACTCTTGGTTGTTTTACTATGTTCCACCTTGCCTATTGTTCCTTGAGGGCTAAGGCTAATAGATGGTAAATATGAAAGACGTGCCGACTGAAGAAGTGCTTCGGCTTCTTCGGCACGAAGACGGGCAATACCCAAATCTGAATTATTACAAAGACCAGTCTCAATAAGTTTCTGTAAATGTGGGTCCGTAAACAATTCTTTCCACGAAAGGTCGGCAATGGAAGCAACACTGTCGGCAGGCGAAATCTGCTGACGGTAAAGACTGTCTATACCCGCCACATCAGGTCGCTTATAGGTCCGATAAACCGAGCATCCCCCCAGTACCACCGACAAGCATATACATATAATTATTTTCTTCATTGTACAAATATATTCTGATTATTAATCTTTTTTTTCCAACTTCGGCAATTGACGCTCAGGCATGAAACGTTCCTGCAAATATTGGAATATAATAAAAAGTACCGGTACAATAAAAAGTAGGGCAACCGTACCGATTAGCATACCGCCAACCGTCCCCACACCGATAGAAATATTACCATTGGCTCCCACACCCGAAGCAAACATCAGTGGAAGCATTCCAAAAATCATAGTCAGTGAAGTCATAAGAATCGGACGCAAACGAACTTGTGCAGCAGATACCGCTGCTTGGGAAATACTCATACCTTGACGGCGGCGTTCTGAAGCATATTCAGTAAGCAGGATTGCCGTCTTAGCCAGAAGTCCTATCAGCATCAACAAGCCAATTTGCAGATAAATGTTATTTTCCAAACCGAACATTTTGGCAAAAAGGAAGCTTCCGGCAAGCCCAAACGGAACAGAAAGAATAACTGCAATCGGAACGAAAAGACTCTCATAAAGAGCACATAGGATCAGGTATATGAATACTATGCAAATGACAAAGATAATAGTCGTGGAACTGCCTGTTGAAGCCTCTTCACGCGACATACCGCCAAATTCATAGCCGTAGCCTGCCGGAAGTGTCTCCGCAGCCACTTCACGCACCGCCTGGATAGCCTGACCGGTACTGTAACCGTCAGCAGGGGTACCGTTAACACTAATAGCCGAGAAAAGATTGAAACGGGAAAGTGTCTCAGCTCCATATACACGCGTAAGTTTCAGATATTGCCCCACTGGACTCATCTCACCTTCATCGTTCCGTACAAACATATTATTCAACGCTTCCGTATCCAAGCGATATTCGGGAGAAGCCTGTACCATCACACGATATAATTTGGAAAAACGGTTCATGTTGGAAGCGTAGTTACCACCGATATAGCCAGACAATACTGAAAGTACATCGGATGGAGAAATACCGTTGCGTTTGCAACGAGAAGCGTCCACCTCCACCAGATACTGAGGAAACTTGTTATCAAAGGAAGTTGTAGCACGTGCAATTTCAGGACGGGCATTCAGTTTGTCAATCATCTGCCGTGTAATAGAAAGTAGATCTTCTATCTTTCCTCCCTTCTGATCCTGTACATAGATTTCAAAACCGCTACTCACGCCATAGCCCGGGATCATAGGGGGAGCAAAAACCATTATATCAGCTGAAGCGATATCGGCTGTACGGCGGTAAATTTCAGATATTACAGAATTAATATCATCTCCCTCTTCCGTACGTTCATTCCAATCCTGAAGACGGACAATGAACATACCATTAGCTGCCCCCTGTCCGCTAATCATAGCGTTACCCGTAATTTTAGAAAACATACGGATTTGCGGAATGTCCTTGATACGACGGTTGATCTCATCCATCACAAGCTGTGTCTCTGCCAGATTACTTCCGGGAGAAGTACGTACATCAATGAAAACTGTACCCATATCCTCCTGAGGCACAAGTCCTGTCTTGGTTGTTCTCATCAAGAAAAAAAGTCCGCTACCGGCTACCACCAGCAAGACTACGGCCAGCCATTTACGCTTGAGCATGAAAAACACACCACTTTTATACTTCATCACAACCCGATGGAAAGCCGTATCAAAAGCAACATGAAAACGTGAGGAGAAACTCATCTTTCCTCCATTACCAGTATCCGCATGTGGGGTCATGATAAGCGCACAAAGAGCCGGACTAAGAGTCATGGCGTTAAGAAGAGAAATACCTACTGCCACAGCCATCGTAAGACCGAACTGGGTATAAAACGTACCGGTCGTACCTCCCATGAACGATACGGGAATGAATACCGCCATGAAAATGAAAGTAGTAGTTACCAAAGCTGAAGTTATATTGCCCATAGCATCTATAGTGGCAAGATAAGGAGATTTGTAGCCCTCGTCAAATTTCGCCTGCACAGCCTCGACAACAACTATCGCGTCGTCCACCACCGTACCGATTACCAGTACTAAAGCAAAAAGAGTTAACATATTCAGGCTAAAGCCCGCCACAGCCAGAAATGCAAAAGTTCCGATCAAGGAAACAATAATTGAAACAGCAGGTATGAATGTGGAACGAAAACTCTGTAAAAAGACATACACCACCAAAATAACAAGGATTATAGCTTCAATAAGCGTTTTGATCACATTTTTGATGGATGCGTCAAGAAAGTCTTTCGTGCTCATCAAGTCAGCTATTTCCATGCCATTTGGAAGATTTTTTCGAATATCTTCTACTACCCTGTCAATCTCCTCAATAATTTCATTGGCATTAGAACCCGATGTCTGGGCAATCATACAATTAGAACCCGGATGACCGTTCACCTCACCTATATAAGTATAAGTACGCGATCCCAATTCGATAGTGGCCACATCTTTCAGTTTCAGTTCTTCACCGCCAGGAAGAGACTTGATAACCATATTCTCATAATCCTGTTCAAATTCATAACGTCCACGATATTTGAGCACGTACTGGAACGTATTTTCCGATTCAGTACCCAAAGTTCCAGTCGGGGCCTCAAGATTCTGTTCATCAAGGACTGCCGTAATATCACTCGGAACAAGGTTGTAACGTGTCATTTTACCCGGGTCAAGCCAGATACGTAATGAGTAGTCTGACCCCATTACATTAACCTCACCCACACCGGCTATACGAGCTAAACGAGGTTCGATATTAATTTTTAGATAATTATTTAGGAATTTCTCATCGAAAGAATTATCCGGACTGTACAGAGCCAAAGCTTTGATATTACTGGTTTGGCGTTTACGTACCGTAATACCGCTTCGTGTGACCTCGGTTGGAAGCAACCCCTGTGCGGAAGCAATACGGTTCTGCACATTCACCGTTGCCATATCTGGATCCGTCCCTTGACGGAAATAAATACGGATATTAGCCATTCCGGCATTGGTAGCTGAAGAAGTCATGTACATCATATTCTCCACGCCATTGAGGGCCTCTTCCAAAGGCACAACAACACTCTTCAGCACAGTCTCGGCATTAGCACCCGTATAGTTAGCCTGTACACTTACTGTAGGCGGCGCTATTTCGGGAAACTGTTCAACAGGTAATTGAACAAGGCTGATAATACCCAATATAAGGATGAGGGCGGAAATTACACCCGCCAAAATGGGTCTGTCAATAAAAGTCCTTATTTTCATGACGCAGATTATTCATTAGTAGTCGTGTAAGTATCTATTTCAGTTCCTTCGCGTACAAGACCGGCACCTTCGGCAACAATCACATCACCAAGAGACAGACCGGACTCGACAATATATTCCGTCCCGTTATTCAACCGAAATACATCAACCGGAGTTGACTTCGCCTTGCCATCAACCACTTTATATACGAAGACACGGTTCTGTAATTCATAAGTGGCAGCTTGAGGAATAGCAATCACACTGTCACGATACGAAGGGACAAATACCGTACCACTACCACCATTACGGAGTAGTTTCTCCGGATTGTCAAACTCCGCACGCAAACTTACCGCACCTGTACTCTCATCTATGCTCCCACTCACTGCGTTGATCTTACCGGAATGGGAATAAGCCTTACCGTTGCTCAAGGTCAGCTCTACATCAGGCATCTCAGCCATTGCTTTCTGAAGCGAACCGTATTGTTGCACCAAATCCAATATCTGATTCTCATTCATTGAAAAATAGGCATAAATTTTCTCATCATCGGAAACTGTTACCAATGGTTCCGCAATATTGCTACCTACAAGAGCCCCCACACGATAAGGAATCATACTGGCAACCCCGTTAACAGGACTTTTAACTTCTGTATAAGACAGATTATTACGGGCATTGATTTCCTCTGCCCGAGCCTGAGCAAGACTGGCCTGAGCTTCTGCAAGGGAATTGCGAGCGGTTTGGAGATCAAATTCCGAAACCACATCCTCTCGGAACAACTCCTCTTTACTCTCCGCCGTAAGCCGGGCAGTAGCCAGACGGGATTCCGCACTCTTTACATTAGCTATTGCCATTTCGAGTGCAGCTTTATAAGGAACCTGGTCAATAATGAACAATACCTGTCCCTTTTTTACCACGTCACCCTCATTCAAACGAATTTCTGTAATGATGCCATCCACCTGCGGGCGTATCTCAACATACTGCCTACCTCGCAAACTAGCCGCATATCCGTTTTTTAGTGTCCGATCAGTAAATTCCACACGAAGTGTCTTGTACTTGACACCCGGCTCTTGCTGTTGTTTAGAACTACACGAAGACAGCAATACCAAAACTGATAATAAAACGAAGAAAACTTTCATTATTTTTCTGTTTGTTTATTTATTATTATTGAATGAAAATTAGTTTCCCAAAACAGTCGGTGACAAATCTAAAAAGATTTTGCATACATTCTAAGAATGTGTTGACGAACAGTAGAAATGTGTTGACGAACGACAACAATCCAGCGTTTGAAGTATGAGAACAAAGAATTATCTTTGCAGAAACAACTTAATATTTAATATAAAAAGACCAAGTATAGATGTTTCTAAAAAGAATAAAGAAAAAAGTGAGGGGAACAGCAGAAAGTGCCGTTGCATATCCCAGAATAACCCTCTATGTAGACCTGCTCTTTTGTATAATCATATTGCCCCTAACTATCCTGCTTGTCCCAGTAGACAAATGGTTTGTAACTCAGCCTGCTTTTGTAGTGACGCTGGTCATATATCTTTACCTACTTTATTTCGTCTACCGCAAAGTGAGTATTCCATCACTGTTCATGCGTAAAAGGTATGGATGGATTATAATGACAGTTATCATGCTCTTGTTTGTAACTGAACTAATGACTCATTTCCCCTTGCCGGAAAATCCTCACTCCAAACTGCCTCTGGATTTCCGCCGCCATTTGCATTCCCAAACCGTATGGTTCTTTTTCCTTATCATATCCGGTTTTGGACTGGCCATTGAAGTCACCTTCGAACTTTTCCGTCAAATGCTTGCCCGTCAAGAAGTGGAAGCAGAGAAAAACCGCGCCGAACTGGCCATGTATAAAGCACAGATAAATCCACATTTTCTATTCAACACTCTCAATACTCTGTATGGACTGGTTATAACTAAATCTGACCTGACCGAATCCGCCTTTGTCAAGTTCTCCAATATTCTCAAATATATGTACCATAATGCCTCAGTCGAAAAAATAGACGTAAAAAGTGAAATAGAATATATCCGACAGTATGTTGAACTACAACAGTTACGTCTCAACCATCACACCAAGGTCATATTCGAGAGTCATACAGATCAGGAATATGTGAAAATTCCTCCAATGATCCTAATCACCTTCGTGGAAAATGCATTTAAATATGGGACATCTTCTTCCGAAGACTGTACCGTGCTCATACGGATTGTCGTAGAAGACGGTACATTACTTTTCAAGACATGTAATTCCATCATGAGAGAGAAAGAACAGGATAGCCCCTCCATAGGTATAGAAAACTGCCGAAAGCGTCTGAGACTACTTTATCCTGAACGTTTCACATTGCTTACGGAAAAGGATGAGAACAAACGGGAGTTCAGAACAAAATTAATCATACAGCTTTCATGAGAAAAATTAACTGCATAGCCATAGACGATGAACCCATCGCGCTATTTATCATCAAACAGTTCTGTGATAGAAAAGGAGGTATGGAAATAACCACCTTCTGTGATCCCCGCATTGGGTTGGAAGAAATCATACGAACAAAACCGGACTTAGTATTTCTTGACATTGAAATGAACGGTCTCAATGGTCTGGATGTAGCAAAAGCTTTACCTGTGGAATGTACCCTTATCTTTACTACTGCACACGCCAAATACGCACTCGACGGTTTCAATCTGGATGCCGTGGATTTTTTGCACAAGCCTATAGCTTATAAACGTTTTGAAAGGGCTGTGGAGAAAGCTATGCTACATATAGGAGGACTTACAGAACCATGGAATGAAGCCATGCAGGAAAATATTGTCGTAAAGCAAGACTACACCAGTATAACTGTACCTATTTCCGATATATTTTATATTGAAGCAATGGAGAATTATAGCAAAATATTCCGAATCTGTGGAGAAAATATCATTTCAAGACTTAATATAAAAGCTCTCCATGGAATGTTGCCCAAAAACTACTTTTTAAGAGTGCATCGTTCTTTTCTGATTCCATTAAACAAGGTCAGCCAATTCTCCAAACAGGAAATACATCTTCAAGGACTTGAAAGAACCATTCCCGTAGGGAGAAGCTATGCTAAGTATATATATGAAGTACTGTCTCAAAACAAAAGAAAATAGGGGCATCTGGATAGCCACAAACGTACCGATGCTATCTTGAAATCTCTTATGCTGTCCGGAGATAAGTGACATGCCTACACAAACAAGGTTCTGTTTTTATAACCGATATCTCTACCATTATTTAAGGACGTATAAAAGATAGACTTCTGTCTTCTTCCGCAAACAAGATTGCCGTATTCACCAGTGCCAGATGGGAATATGCTTGTGGAAAATTGCCCAGTTGTTCTTTGGTATTGAAATCGATGTCTTCACTAAACAATCCCAAATGGTTTGCATATTTCAGCACCTCATCAAAAAGACACCTGGCCTCTTCTCTTCTACCTGTAACAAACAACCCTCGTATCAACCAGAACGTACAAATGGTAAAAGCGGAAGAAGGCATGCCAAAATCGTCCTCACTGTTATAGCGATACATCAATCCCTTATAAAACAACGCTTTCCGGACAGCTTCCACCGTCTTATGGTAACGGATATCATCAGCTTGGATGAACCCGTAAGGCTCCATCAGTAGCAAAGATGAATCCAACGCTTCGTTATCGTAAGCCTGAGAGAAACTTTGCATTTTTTCCTTCCACCCATGTTCCATCACATCCTGGCGGATATTATCAGCTTCCTGCATCCAGCGCTCGGAATCACCGTATTTGCCCAACATACGGGCTATCTTCACACCCCGATCCAAGGCCACCCAGCACATCACTTTAGAAGAAACAAAATGGCGGCTTTCCCCCCTGATTTCCCAAATACCTTTGTCTGGCTTCTGCCAGTCTTCCTGAACAGTGTCAAGAATACTTTTCACCATTTCCCACATGTCTTCTATCTCATCCAATGTTCCCGGCATCAAGCGATAATACTGGTAAATTAAGTCCATTAAATATCCGAAAGAATCATTCTGCCGTTGATGATATGCATCGTTCCCTATACGGACAGGTCTGGAATCTTTGTAACCAGAAAGATGCTCCAAAATAACTTCAGTCAATTTGCGTTCTCCGCGTATCCCATACATAATCTGATAGGATCTCCTGTTAGCAACAAATGTGGACTGTATAAATTTCATAAAACGCCTGGCAGCACCCGCATGCCCTACTCGGAACATGGTTTCGATTGACATGGAAGCATCCCGCAACCAGCAGAACCGGTAATCCCAATTTCGAACATCACCCACCGTTTCGGGCAGACTCGTAGTTAATGCCGCCAGTACAGCACCCTTATAGTAAGACATCAGTTTCAATACCAACAAGCTTCGTTCTATCACGTCATTATAAAGTGTATACTTTTTACTTCGATTTGTCCAGTTCAGCCAGTAAACCAACGTCCGACAATACTCCAGTTTTTCACGTTCAATATCTATCGGAATCACTTTTTCATTATAGGAAAGCAACATAAATTCGTCTTTTTCAAGCTGTACGGTTCGCTTCAACGAGATGTCCTCCAAAGGCAAGGAGGAATACAGATATTGCCTGTCTTTGCTATCGGAAGAACAATAAGTCTCGATATAATCAGAGGTTGTATTATAAATGACTTTCCCACGGGCATAATTCGGAGCTGGACTATATTTAATTTTAAACTCCGGTTTACCTCTTACCAGATGAATATAGCGGTACAGTTCAGCCGGAATATATTGCCCCTTACTATCATTCTTAAAACGATAACAGGGCATGAAATCGAGTACATCAAATTCTCCCGCTTCTGATAAGAACTTGGTAGAAAGTATATTAGTATGTGGAACATACGTTTGTAATATCCGATAATCAGAATTTACCTCGAAACCGAAGCAGCCTCCCTTCTCCCGGTCGAGCAACGCTGCAAAAATAGATGGGGAATCAAAATCCGGGAAACATAACCACTCCACATTCCCTGTTTCGGAAATCAGAGCAGCAGTACGCCCATTGCCTACAACACCATAATTCAAATTCATCGTACAGTCATTTTATAATTTCTTCAATAAACCTTTCAAAAAATCGACAGTTGTCTCTATACGCCTCTTTATCATTTCACCCTTACGGTGTCTCTGCTCCCTTCTGGCAAGTGCACTAAGAAACGGCAGGACATCCTGCTGTGAAGGTAAATTATAAGAGGCTATTTCCGAGATACTGCCAACCTTTATCGCCACCGCATTACGTGGTAATGCCTGAAACATGTCGTCATCGGTTGTATCATCCCCTATGGCCAAAATAAAATCATAATGCATATCAACCATCAGACGTTTTACTTCAGACCCCTTGTTATAATCAGGTGATTTTATCTCTACCACTTTGTTGCCCTGCATAATCTGCAATTTCTGCCGAGAACAAATGGAGATCAGTGCATTTACCAGTTGTTGGGCACGCAAAGCCCCCAACCATGCATCACTTTCCCTGTAATGCCAAACAAGAGCGGTCTCTTTCACTTCCAGACGGGCGCCCGGAGTTTTGCTGACAAACAATCGCAAAATAGACAGCAAACCGTTTTCCCAATCCATTTTTTTCATATTGTTGTGCCATACTCCATGTTCCTTGTAGAAAGCTCCATGTTCTGCCGCAAAAGAAACGGGAAGATTACCCAGCCATTTCTCCAATGTATAATGGTCACGTCCGCTATTTATCACCACATGGTTTGCCGGGTCATCAGCCAATCGCTGCAACAACGCGATCAGTTCCGGTGTCGGCTTCGCATCTTCCGGTCTGGCTTTGAAAGCAACCAATGTCCCGTCATAATCCAGTAAAACCAACCGGCGTACCGCCTGATCATACCGAAGTTTAAGGGATGCAATCGTAGCTGCCGTAAGCCGCTTATGCCGTAATTGTTCATTCTTCAAATAGGTGTTTCTCAGTTCATGGATAAAATCGAAAGCCCATTTATCCACTGTCTGAACGGATATGACGGCTTGCATACGTTTTAAGCGGTGTACCTGTTCTTGCACAGGCATTTCCAATGCATGGCAAATGGCGTTCTCTATCTGCTCTGTATCATTCGGGTTGATTTGGATGGCACCGGTCATCTCTACGGAGGCACCCGCCATTTCACTCAGTATTAAGACTCCCGGAGTATCAGACTTTGCCGCCACGTATTCTTTCGCCACCAGATTCATACCGTCACGCAAAGGTGTCACTAAAGCAATATCCGCCACACAGTACATGGCTACCAGTTCCTCCCACGTAAAACTGTGATAGAAATAACAAACCGGTGTCCAGTCCATAGTGGAATAACGCCCGTTAACAGAGCCTATTTCTTCGTCTATACGGGTTTTCAATTCAGCATAACTACCCACATGATCGCGTGAAGGCACAATGATCATGGCAAGCGTCACTTTTCCGTGGTACTCAGGATGATGTTCCAGAAAAGAAGAGAATCCATGCAGACGATGCAAGATACCTTTACTGTAATCAAGTCTATCTACAGATAATATCAACTTGTGATTTCCAAAAAGCTTGCGAGTATGATCAATAGCTTGCTTTACTTGAGGATTACAAGAGGCCTTATGATAGGAGTCATAGTTGATTCCCATAGGCAATGCATCTATTCGCGCCACACGATTTCCAAGTTGTACTTCATCCAATTTGAACTCAAGATGCAACACACGTTCCACGGCACTGATAAAATGCCGCATATAATCGTGCGTGTGGAAAGCAATAAAATCAGCTCCCAATAAACCTTTCAATATTTCAGCCCTTTCCGGCAGTATACGGAAAAGTTCGTAGGAAGGGAAAGGTATATGGTGGAAATAACCGATGCTCAGATCCGGATAGACCTTGCGCAACATGGCGGGTAACAACATCAACTGATAGTCCTGTACCCAAACCACGTCTCCTGGACGTATCACACGGCAAATTTCATCACAAAACAGCTGGTTCACCTCTTTATAAGCTTGCCAGAAAGATTTCTTATACAATGTATAGGCATAAAAATAGTGACAGAGAGGCCAGATTGTACTGTTACTATAACCTTCGTAGTAATCCCTGATTTGTACTTCCGTAAGGAATACCGGATGAAAGTTCATTTTATCCAGTTCAGAGGTAATTTCCAATTTTTCCTCTTCTTTGTCAACACACAATCCTGGCCAACCGATCCAGTGTTTCTCATAGGAAATCTGAAGGGAATTAAGCCCGGTGGTCAATCCGCCTTCACTGCGTACAAATGAGAAAGTCCCATCTGCACTGGTAACCTTTACCGGTAATCTGTTTGATATAATATAAAGTTTCATGATATTTCTATATCAATATATATACCAATATGGTCAACTACAACACAACACACTGATAAATAATCAACTAACAAGAATATATTCAATTGCACATATCTCCTAAAATGAAAATCCCCTTTCCATTTTGAAAGAGACAGGGATTTCATACCGGCAGTAAATTACTAAATGCCCATTATTTGTATCAATAGTTGAAACTTTTTCTCTACAAAAACACCTTTTAGAAAAAGGAAGTGAGGGAAATGGTACTTCCCTTACTTAAAGAGAATGCCAACCAAATGCTAAAAAGGTAAAGGATATATAGCAAAAAAAGAGTTGACAATTAATTGCCAACTCTTCTCTAAATATACTTTGATTCACTTGTAACCACCAAAAACATTGCTTATCTTTGTGTTACAGAGATATTTGAAATGATGCAAAGCAATGTAATATGTGGCAGGACTTTCACTACTATATCATTACCTGCCTTTTTAAAGAAACGCTTTTAATCGCTGATGTCCCATAAGAGAAAATATCAACACCAATAATAAAAAAGACAATGAAAAAAGAAATTCTGTTTGTACTGTTAAATAACTTTGCCGATTGGGAAGGAGCTTATATTGCCCCGAACCTCACTTTGGGTGTTGAACCCGGAAGTGAAAGCAAATATGTAGTTAAAACTGTGGCTGTCACTAAAGATCCGGTAGTATCATGCGGTGGCTTTAAGGTATTGCCCGATTACGGTATCGACAACATTCCTACCGATTATGCAGGAATAGTACTCATTGGCGGTATGAGTTGGTTCACTCCGGAAGCTGAAGCCATCGTTCCTTTGGTAAAAGACGCCATTGAGAATCGAAAGTTAGTAGCAGGAATCTGCAATGCTTCAGTCTTTCTTGGAATGCACGGTTTTCTAAACAAGATAAAGCACACCAGCAACGGATTAGATTACCTAAAGGCTTATGCCGGGGCAAACTATACAGGTGAGAACTTCTATATAGACGGACCAGCAGTCAGAAGTGAAAACATTGTAACCGCCAACGGGTTTTCTGCTCTGGAATTCTGCCGTGAAATACTCTATGCGCTGGAAGCAGACTCTACCCAGAAGATAGAGAGAAGTTACCGTATGCACAAAACAGGTGTTTGGGAAGACCCGGAAATGGAATAAACGGAATAGGCTGGATACAGATATAGTACAGAAAAACGACTCCGGATAAAGAACGATTATACGATACTGAAAGATGGATGACAAAGAACTTATTTTTGAAACCAGGGCATTGTTTCGAGAATGGCTGGAAAACGCAGGTACAACGAGCGACGGGATTTGGTTGGTATTTGCGAAAACCAATACACTAAAAACACTGTCGGCTCATGAAGCACTCGAAGAAGCATTGTGCTTTGGCTGGATAGATGGTCAGATGCAATCCATCAATGAGAACAAGTATAGAAAATATTTTGCCCGGCGAAGAGAAAAAAGCAATTGGTCGGACAAGAACAAAGAGCTGGCTCGGAAACTTATTCAAAAGGGACTAATGACTCCGAAAGGAATGGAAGCCGTAGCCTGTGCCAAACAAAACGGACAGTGGGACAACTCCAAACGTAGCACCGCCTCCGAAGAGCAAATCCGGATGTTCAGACAGCTCATTGAGCCACATGAACCTGCTTATACAAATCTATTGGCCATGTCCGATTCTGTGCAGCGCACCTATACATTGTTTTATCTGGATGCCAAATCGGATAAAACTCGCCAAACTCGTATGGAAAAGATTATCGACAGACTTAATAAGAACCTCAAACCCATGTAGCCACGACTTTTATGAATGTTGAAAGGGAAAGATAAAGCCGCATATCAGCACCGTGCTTAGCGACACTAAGCACGGTGCATACTACCTGTATGAATAGTGCTTAACAAAGGTAAGCACCCGGCTTACGGTCATTGGTATGCCTTTTCATTTTTTCTCTACGCCCTTTCACCCAGTACCCTCCCGATATAAGCAAGAAAATTTAGCTGTACCGCATCAGAACGTCACCTCCATTTTCACCATAAAGGTACGCGGAGCTGCTACCGACATCGGCCGGGAAGAATACTCCTTATTCAACAAGTTATTAACCATAAACTGAAATGCAACCTCTTTTGTAGCCTTTACTCCCAGACGGATATCCACCGTAGCATAATCCGTATTGTGTTTTTTCCAATAAGTAGCTAATGTTTCGCCATCGATACTACCGAAAAGCAAACTACGCACATAATCCATCACTTCCGGATTGCCATTCGGTTTTTCACGCTCGTCCAACATGATATAATCCACCGCAAGCGTCTTACTTCTCCAAGCCACATTCATACCCAGATTTATACGTTTCCACTCAAAATCGAGCGTAGTTTTAAAAGTATGTTTCTGGCGATATTTCAAATATTTGGAATTATTCGACTTCTCTTTCATCTGCAAAGGATCGGTATAAGTATCCTCCAATGCATTACGTTCTTTATAATCCGCATCACGCGGCTCAGTGTATACATAGCCCAAGTTATAATACAGTTTCGTGTTCTTATTAAAATTATATACACCATTTGTGCTGACTTCCATCCCATAAATCCGCGCTTTGGAAACATTGTGGAATTGTGCTCCAATACCGAACCCTCCTTGACCAAGCAACATCTCGACCGCATCCGAAATGCTGTTTATCATCTTGTTATTGCCATTATTGAACAATCCGAACTGGAATTCGATCATATCTTTATACTCGGTATAAAAACCTGCCACGTTCAACATCCCCTGAAGATTACCAAGCTTATACCCTTGCTTGAAACCAAGTTCGGCATTGAAACCTTTCTCCGCACGAATATTTTCATTCGGATATACACCTACCCCACCGATGTCCTTACGCAGATATTTCTCTACTACCGACGGATTGCGATACCCCTGTCCAAAGCTGGCGCGCAGAAAACTATAATCGGCAAGCTGACAATTCAACCCGGCACGCAAAACCGGACGAAACGCTCAGACGATCCCAAAAACGTTGATCGTATTGAAAAAAAACAGCCAGATTATCACTCTTATAAACCTGATCGATGGCCGAAGAATAGTGACGAGTATGCCGGAAAGTGGTTCCGGCAGTGATCTGTGCACCACTATCCCAGCATTTATTAAACTGATAATCGAGAAAATAATCGTTGCACTCATCCGTTCGCGTACTACCATTATTTCGTTCCGGATTAAGAATATCAGAGAGCCAAGGCACCAGATCACCGGGCATCTGCCCATTCTGCAACACACCCAAATCAGAGGGCAGACCGCTTGCCATCATCCAGGCAATAAGGTCACAATAATCGGCAGTAGTAGCATTGGGGAAAATAGGATTCAACAAACCGAGCGCTCCGTTGACCGCACCATTCAAATCACCTTGCAAAAGCGGCTGCACCAAAGGCTAATCTCCACAATGGCTGATAATCACCCGCATCCTTCAATATACAAGTTAAAAAAGTCATTTTACACAGGACTAAAATCACCAAGATTTACCCATGATTCTCAGAAGTTTCTTATGTTTGCACACATAAATTATCAGTTGATCCTTTAATTCAAATTCAAACCATGAGATTCATTACATTACTACTTACTGCGTTTATCAGTTTACAATCGTTCAGCGAAGAAAAATTCCCGGATGGAACTCCCATTCCCGACTGGTTCAGACAAAATGAAGTTGTCAATATCCAGACATTAGGTAAGAAATACAACATTCTTGAATACGGTGTCATCAACGACAGCACCCTTCTCCAGACCGAGAAAATCCAATCGGTCATCGACCAGGCATCCCAACAGGGAGGTGGCGTTATCGTCATCCCTAAAGGCACATACCTCAGCGGCTCTCTTTTCTTCAAACCGAAGACCCATCTGTATCTGGAAGAAGATGCCGTTTTAAAAGGAAGCGATGATATCAGCAATTTTCCTATTATCGATACGCGCATGGAGGGACAGAGCTTGTCATACTTTGCCGCATTGGTAAACGCCGATAAAGCAGACGGGTTCACGATCTCCGGAAAGGGAACCATCAACGGTAACGGGCTGCGTTACTGGAAGTCCTTCTGGCTGCGCCGCAAAGTGATACCCAAATGCACAAATATGGACGAATTACGTCCACGGTTGCTATACATCTCTAATAGTAACGATGTACAAATTTCCGGCGTCAGCCTTATCAACTCCCCTTTCTGGACTACCCATCTTTACCGTTGCAACCGTGTGAAGTTATTGAACCTGCATATTTTCTCTCCCGCCACCCCGGTAAAAGCTCCGAGCACCGACGGTATCGATATAGATGTTTGCAGCAATGTGTTGGTGAAAAATTGCTATTTATCAGTAAATGACGATGCCATTGCCCTGAAAGGCGGTAAAGGGCCGTGGGCGGATCAAGATCCCAATAACGGCGGCAACAGCAATATCATTATAGAAGATTGTACCTACGGTTTCTGTCACAGTGGCCTGACGTGCGGAAGCGAATCCATCCATAACCGCAATATTATCTTCCGCCGTTGCAAAATCAACAATGCGACCCGCCTTTTATGGCTGAAGATGCGTCCGGACACCCCACAAAAATATGAATATATCCTCGTAGAAGACATCACAGGAGATGCCAAAAGTTTCTTATATATCAAACCTTGGACACAATTTTTCGATCTCAAGGATCGCAAGGATATTCCGATGTCTTACTCCGACCATGTGACCCTGCGTAATATCGATCTTGAATGCGATGTATTTTTCCACGTAAGTCAATCCGACCAGTATAAACTGACAAACTTTACTTTCGAAAACTTGAATATCAAAGCAAAGAAACCAGAATGCAACAAAGAAATAATCAACCCGTTCATCTGGAAAAACGTAAAAGTAGTGCCTGTACAGGGAAATCCCTCAAGTAAGCATTAAAGATATGGATTCCACAACCCTCTTTATTCTGTTACAAAACAAGAAATTTGTGGAATCCGTATTTAAAAAGGTCAGATGACAGACCCTCCCATCTCGCAGTAAAAGAGCCCTCTCTTTGCAGGATATCAGAATTTTATCAATCGTTTAGGAGAACCGTGCCATGAACATCCCAGACAATACACTTCCGTAAAATCGAACCCTTCCGTCGAAGCTTCCTCATCTTTGGGAATCACAACTCCTTCTTTCGTGATATATACCAACAACCGGTCTCCTTGCTCGTTCTTTACATACATGCCGGCAATTTTACATTGTGGACAAAGCATTTTTCTCATCCGTTCTATTCTCCTCTTTTTTTAAAATTCGGCTGCAAAGATAATCCTATTATCAGAAACTAATAGAAAATAATGCCTCAACCTGAAACTTTCCATAATCGATCGGCTGAATCAACCGCACGCCTGTTGTGATCGGATAGCTCATCCGCAATACATTCCAATCGAAAATAAGGTCCGTTCCGAAAGAGCTTTGAGTGGTCCATGCACCCTTGCTACGGGCTTGATTACGTGACAAGTCATAGAACAGGTTGGCCCGCATTCTCCGGATATAGATCAGAGAACCGATACTGAAATCGGGAGAAAATATAGGAAGGGCATAATCTGCCTTAAACGCCCACTGCCGGTGCGTCTGATATTGGAAATTATATCCTCGCGGTTTCTCCAGCAAGTGTTTGGGAAGGTACAAAGCCTTGCCGTCAAGCTCCTGATACTGATATCCGAAACGAAGCATCAGCCCGTGATTACGAAGAATACCGGGCCAGTAAGTCGTTAACCGGCCTGCATAAAGGGCACCGTAATTCTCCTTGTTGAATGGAGTGGTGAGATACTGCAAACGGAGCTGGTAACCATTACGGGGTAAAATATCCCGTTGCGCTTTCCGCCTGTAATTATAGAACAATATTTCCGGCAACACATATTGGAAAGCATGAAACTCCCGGCTGCCATATTCCTGATACCGGTTATTCGTAAAATAATAACTCACCGCAGGCTGTATGCCGCGTATACGATGGTTACGGGTCAAGTTGAAAGGAAGATAAATCCGGGCTTCAGCCTCCAGATAAGTACGATCGGTATAATATCCCCGCGTCACCTGTTGCCCCTTGTCGTTCTGAGCCCAAGCCATATCAAAAGCTTTATCACCATAATCGGCAGCAATATTAACGACCGGAAACCAGCCTTGATAAGTAAACGACAGTTTGCCGTGATGGTAACCTTTATCATAATACCAGCCAGCCTGCATAATAGCCGTGTTCAAGGTGTTTTGAGACATGATGGTCGCCCCGGGTTTAACGATCGTACTCAGATCGGAAGCACTCGTGTTCATAGCTTCGGCCACATCATAATAGAAAGGCGCCCAACTATGAATCTTGAAAGTATGCACACCCTTCCGATAACGCTTGGGTTGAAAATCCACCGGTTCCAAACGAGCCGAATCCAGATTAAATTTCTCTTGTCCGGCCAAAGTCTCCACAAAGGGCATAGAGACCGGACGATCAAAATCTGTCTTCTCCGCTAAAAGACTATCTGCCGGAAGAGAAGCGATCCGGTAACCGTTTGCCTGATAATCAGCAAAGAACAGGCGATTTCCCGAATGTGTAAATGAAGGATCAAAGGCACCGAAGCGCGCACACGTCAAACGATAAACCTGATGGTCTGCCGGATCCAAACAATAAAGATTATTAGTTCCATTCGCCCCGGATTCGAAATAAATCCGTCCGTCTTTCCAGACAGGAGAAGTAATATTAACAGAAGCAGTGCTCAACAGCTCTTCCCATTGCCCGGAAGAAGGGGTAAACTGCAACAGGCTGATTCCGGCATCTGTCACTGCAACCGCTACCACTTCATCCTGATCCGTAAACGTCAGTTCTTTAATAAAAGCATTGCCCGGCACCTGAAAAGCAAACAGTTCTTTACCATCTTCAAGCTCTACCAGTACAAGCTGATTCTTTCCGTCGACCGTAGTCCGTGAAACAGCAGCCACCTTTCCGTTTTTATCCACCGACGGAGAGAGATAACGCTGTCGGGGAGTGATACTTTTTATACGTCCCTCTTTCAGATCATAACACTTCAGCACGGAATAATTCTCATGTGTCCAGCGAAGACCGGGAACGATCTCTGTCCAGTATATCTTCCCGTTACGGTAGTCGAGACGGCTATTGATACTGCCGATATAACTCAACCGTTTCTCTTTCCCATGAACGATTGTCACCAGCGAATTGATATCTTTCAATCCCGACTTCACGGCAACCACCGTAGAATCATCGACCGGACAGGGATACCTGTACGAAGTATAATCTTTTTTATCGGGCGAATGATAGGATGGAACAAGACTGCAAGTATCCTGTTGTTCCCATTCCTTCCGCAAATAATCGAAAGTATCCTGATAAAGCCGTTTAAAGCTGCTTCCCGTATAATGTTTGAACGAACCCTCAAAGAAAATATTACGGACATAGCGGCTGGTCGTTTTATCCCAAATATCGGCTCCGTACCGTTGTCGTGCATAGGAAGTGAGATCATAACCCAGCGCGTAATACGTACCGGTATAATTCTTGTACGAACCCAATAACCATTTATCGAAAGAATAAAACTTATCCCCTCCCAACATTTGTGCACGATAAGCCATATTAAACTCCGGCAACCGTCCTCTACCACCGTTAGACAGGGCCGTTTCAGTACCTACCGCATCGCCCTCCAGAAACCAGACCGGCAGAAAAAAGGCAGCAACGCCCGCCGCCTGCTCACCTATCAGATAATAAAAAGGCTTGAAAATTCCACTCATCACCTTTCCTGTCTGAAATACATGACGTGATTCGTGCAGTACCAGATGTTTATCCCACCTCTGAACTCCCAGATCGGAAGAAGGAGTCGTGATAAGTTCCATTCGGCGGGGAGCCCACGACACCATACCGTTGGACTGCATATTGGCAGGATGAAGAATAACGGGAAACCGGGCTTTTATCGGCTTACCGATGGTTTTCTGTATATGGGGGTAAGCATTTTCAAGATAAAGTGCATAATGATAAGCCATAGAATCCGTTCCCTGCGGATAAACCAGATTATAGTGCGGTAACCGCACGATATTCCATTTAAAACGGGCCGGATCCGAACCATAATCCATAAATTGGGCGCGAATACTAATCGAAGCCGACAGACAGATAAACAAAAGAAAGAGATATTTCGATTTTGACATTTACAAGGTTCATTTAATTGACAGCTACAAAACTATAAAAAATCTTCTGGGTTATCAGCTAAAAGTAAATAAAATCGGAAATAAGTACCACAATATTCAAATAAAAGAAATGATTGTCCGCATGAACTCACAAAGCTACACAGACTTTTCATCCGATAATTGCATATGCAGAATCGGGAAAGGCTTTCCCATTCCATCTACAGCATCCCGACCGACAACTTCAAAGCCTCTGTTCTGATAAAAGTGAAATGCTTTCTCATTTTGCTCGTTCACGTCAACTTTATATATCCGTTTTTCATGAACGGCAAAATCAATCAAACACTTGCCATATCCCCGTCCCTGCTCATCGGGATGCACGAAAAGCATTTCTATGTTATCTTCGCTCAATCCTAAAAATGCCGCAATCCGGCCGGTACTGCCACGAAGCATATAAAGCTCTACGGCCTGAAAATACTCATCCCGCACCAGAGGTTTATAAAACAGAATATCATTTTCCGTCAGAAAGTGATGAGTACTACGGACTGCCAGCTCCCATATCCGGAGCAATTCATCATAGTCTTGCCTATCGGGTTGTTCGATCATAAAATATTCCGGTTATTAATTCGATTGTAAATATAAAGCTTTTTTCTATTATGCTACCTTCCGTTCCGTACAAATGTTCTCAGCCTTCATTCAAGACCGTTTCACAATGCAATAATCCCTATGATAAAAGAACCTTCTTATCAGAACTAATCCAATGCCAGACACGTCAATATATCCCTAATAATCAAACAGATATATTCCATCTTCTCTGAAGTCATATTTCCCACATCCAAAACATCCGGATGATTTCAGTAACAACATCCGGGTGTTCTGCATAAGAACATGGGGATGTTGTCAACCAAAACATGGGGATGTTTTACAACTAAGGATATAAACCTTGATGCAGTAACAATATACCTGCAAAATATGGAGAAGTAGCGTCTTCCATATATTACAAACATACTTATCAATACTCCGCTTTCCTTTCGAACTTCATCACCTGGCCTGATACCGGATGTATAAATTCTAAATATTCGGCATGCAGATAGAGCCGTTCTGCCCTTCTTCCATAAAGTTCGTCGCCTGCAATAGGGCAGTTCAATCCGAGGGGATGAGCGGCATGCACACGCAACTGATGTGTGCGTCCCGTCAATGGATAGAAAGCAATACGCGTCCGGTTCCCTTTTTTTTCAAGAACCTTATACCGGGTAATGGCAGGCTTGCCCGATTCTTCATGAACCACTTGCCGGGGCCTATCCAAAAGATCCGGACAAAGCGGTAGTTTTATCTCTCCTTCATCCTGCGCAGGCGTACCGTCCAACAAGGCAATATACCGTTTTTTCACCGTGCGGTTCTTAAACTGCGCCTGAAGATGCTGATGCACCTCTTTACTTTTGGCTATCAATAACAAACCGGATGTCGCCATATCCAACCGATGCACGATTATCGGCCCCGTAGCATCCGGATATAGCTCTTTCACTATACTATACACAGAACCGGCACTCCCCTTCCCCGGAACGGAAAGCATACCAGCCGGCTTATCGATCACCAACAACCAGTCATCTTCAAAAAGGACCTCCAGTTCCGTATCGTCACACGGACTTTTTGATAACGGATCGGGTTCCACATCCAGTCCTTTCAACATATGTTGCAGTATCGGTTCACACTTTCCTTTACAAGCAGGGTAGTAATAGCCGTGATGCCGAATCTCCGTTTTAGGCGAATTTCCCCACCAGAATTCGGCCATAGCAATCGGCTTCAATCCATGTATATAAGCATATTGCAACAACTTCGGAGCAGCACATTCGCCGGCTCCTGCAGGAGGAGTTTTCTGTACCGTCTGCTCGAAGATCACACATAAATCCTTCACCTCCCCAAGCCCGTTTCTCATCTTAAATTGTTCAAAAAGTCTTTGTTGTAATTCTGCCGAACGCTTCTTTCTTTCTATCTTAAGCGATTCTATCTGCCTATCATATGCATCGACCTCTGTTTGCAAGACAGCCACTCTATTTTTCCAATACTTTTCCAGACGCTTTAATTCGGCTTTTTGGTATTGGCTCTCACGCACCATAGCAGCCTGCTCCTCCTCATCCGGGTGTTGCTTCCGACGCTGTGCACGTGCTTCTTTGGCAACCTTCAAAACAGATTTGGCTTTCTCCGTCTCCTGCCTGCCCGCATGTATCTCTTCCTCCAATCTCTGTTTCAAATCCAGATAATGCGGATGTTGCTCCAACTTTCTGATCCGGGCATTAATGGCCGATATGTTTTCCTCTTCTATTTTAAAGAAGCCATCCGGCTGCAACAAGTCATATACAGGAGGAACAAAGAATGAATGCAGATTTCTACCGGCCAGATTACCGGAAAAAGCAGCCAAATAACCAATCTCGTCCTCTTTGGTCTGTACGACCAGTACGCCGAACATCTTGCCCTCACGCAGTTCTTCCTGCCAATCGTCCTGTGCCGCGATGTAAGCCTGTACCTCTTCGGCTGCCATGACGCACAAAGGATGGGGAGTATAATGAAAAGGATAAGTGAATTGTCCGGGCAAAGCGATGTGAACAATAGATCGGGCAAAATGATGCAACATATATTTTCAAACTATTTGAAACAGGATTGTCTTTGAACTCCTGATGGAGTTATTGCTTGCAAAATAAATTCTATTTGCCCAGTATTGCAAATATTACCAATGAAAGTTTGACCCGTTATCATAAAAAAACATCATTTTTCTGCATCTCTTTTTGAACAAAAAATCATCTGATGCGTTTATAATTATGCAAATCAGCCTGAAGCTCTTTATGCATATGCGAATACCCATAATGAAGCGACCGTATGCCTCCCCGGCATAGACAGGTAAGATTGCATAGTAGTTTTGTCGTGTTTTATTTTGTGTTTGTGTTGTGACGGTGCTGCGATGTGAATCGAAGTACCGTTTTTTTATATACATGTAAAGATTATCATTTTTAATCGAAGCGGATTTGCTATCAGAAAGTTTCTCCGTATCTTTGTCCTATCATGGCAGAAAGGAACGAATTACACCCCAAAAACAAGCATAACGGACAGTATGATTTCACCAAACTGACCGAAGATTATCCTCCGCTCAAAAAGTTTGTATCACTCAATCCATACGGTTCTCAAACGATTGATTTTTTTAATCCACAGGCAGTAAAGGCACTGAATAAAGCATTGCTGATCAGTTATTATGGCATTCGATATTGGGATATTCCGAAAAATTATCTGTGTCCGCCTATCCCGGGAAGGGCCGACTACATTCATTATATTGCCGAGTTGATCGGTACGGAAAATACGGCAACCGGAATATCCGGACGGAAATGTCTGGATATCGGCGTAGGAGCCAATTGCATTTACCCGATCATCGGGTGTACGGAGTACGGCTGGACTTTCGTGGGTTCGGACATCGACCCTGTTTCGATAGCAAATGCCAGAAAAATAGTAACCTGTAATCCGGTACTGGTGCATCGGATTGAACTGCGGCTTCAGAAAGACAGACGGAATATCTTTGAAGGAGTTATATTGCCCGACGATTTTTTCGATGTCACAATATGCAATCCTCCTTTTCACAGTTCAAAAGGGGAGGCGGAAAAGGGTACGTTACGCAAACTCAGCAGCCTGAAAGGAAAGAAGGTGTCGAAAGCTCAATTGAATTTCGGAGGGAATGCCAACGAATTATGGTGTGAAGGTGGAGAACTCCGGTTTTTGCTGAATATGATCACCGAAAGCCGGAAGTTCCGAAAAAACTGCAAATGGTTCACCAGCCTGGTATCTAAAGAGAAAAATCTGGATAAGCTATATGCCAAACTCAAATCAACCGGTGTTGCCGAATATCGAACGATACAAATGCAACAAGGCACAAAAAACAGCCGGATATTGGCTTGGCGGTTTTAGCCAACAAGCCCTTCTTTTTCAGAGCCGGATATCAATGACGACGCAACAGATGCAGAAATAAATGATTAATGTGCCCCATAACCGACTTCCCGACAACAATAAAAGTCACGGCAACCAGTATCATCAGTATTCCTAAGACAAGGCGGGGGGTAAGTCGTTCACCGAAAATCATCACACCGAAAAAGAGAGCGGTGACGGGTTCCAATGCTCCCAAGATGGCAGTAGGGGTAGAACCGATGCTATGTATCGAGATGGCCGTACAAATAAGTGAAATAACGGTAGGCAGAAAAGCCATTGCCAGTATATTGACCCATGCCGGAAAAGAAGGAACTGCCTGTAGATCGGTCATAAAATTCAGACGGACTACATAAATGGACAGCCCGAAAAGCAAGGCATAAAAAGTCAGTTTGGCTGTCGACATGGTTTTGAGTGTGGAATGGTTGACGCCGACAATATAGATGGCATAGGATAATGACGAAAGAATCACCAATAACATTCCTATCAGACTGAGCGTTTCTCCGCTATCCCCCTTATACAACATGCCGATACCCGAAAGTGCCATAAGAATACAAAATACAGTCAGCAATGATATCTTCTCATGAAAAAACAAAAACATAATGACCGCTACCATCACCGGATATACAAAAAGAATGGTAGATGCAATGCCCGCGTCCATATGCTTATAACTCATGAACAAAAGCAGTGAAGAAGCAGAAAAAAGCAATCCTCCTGCCAGTAGCGGAAGTACTTCGTTCTTTTTCAGAGCAAACGACTGCCCTTGTATTTTCATCAGAATACCTAAAATAAGCACAGCAAATGCATACCGGTAAAACAATACGGAATCCACACTCAATCCTTCTTTATACAAAGGAAGGGTAAACAACGGATTCATGCCATACGTGGCAGCAGCTACGGCTCCACATACAAATCCTTTCGCTTTATTGCTTATATTCATAACAAGGCTCTTAATTTCGGGGTGCAAATATACATCTTTTTAAAACAGGATGGTTATATTTGTATCTCCTAAAAAAATGAAAATTGAGCAAGAACCGTATAACCCGTGAAAAAAAGACAGTAGAACTGATGATCCGCCTCTACTGCCGTAAAAAAGAGAAAAACCAAACTCTCTGCCCGTCATGTGAAGAGCTGTTACATTATGCCCACGCACGACTGGACCGTTGCCCCTTCGGCGAAAAGAAAAGCTCCTGCAAGCAATGTACCGTACACTGTTACAAACCGGTCCTACGCAAGCAAATGCAAAAAGTGATGCGCTTTTCCGGCCCCCGTATGCTGATCTATGCCCCGTGGGCGGCAATAAGGCATCTGTTCGGCCTATAAAAGATATTAGCATACTTACATTATTGCTTTATAATAATTATCTTTGCGTAATTATCAAACAATAAAACCATGGTATATGCAAAAAGTGCTTCAGCCCTCTATTCTACGACACCCCAAAATAAAATATGTACCATTGAAATGGTTAAAGAAGCCGTATATCAAATTATCGACTCATTCAAATATACATATTCCGAGAAACTTATTAATAATTATCCATATGAGCCTGAAACATAAAGATTACAAAGAAGCCAACATCCGTTTTCTGGAAGAAAATCTGGAAAAGGAGGGGGTTATGGAACTACCCTGTGGCATACAGTACAAGATTCTGCTAAAAGGTACCGGACCGGTACCCACTGCCAAAAACACGGTAAAGGTACACTACCGGGGGACATTAATAGATGGCAAAGTATTCGATGATTCATTTGCACGCAAACGCCCGGAAATTTTTAAAGTGAAAGAGGTTATCGAAGGATGGCAGGAAGCACTGAAAGCCATGCCGGTAGGTTCACGCTGGATCGTTTATATTCCTTACGAATTGGGATACGGCACACGGGCTTGCGGAAATATCCCCGCCTACTCCACACTTATTTTTGAAATAGAACTGCAAGGTATAAAATAAAGTAAATCAACTACTCACCCATTTTTCGGAAGATTTAATTATCTTTGTCTCTGCCAATAAAAATACGAATCATATAAAAACAAATAATGAAGCGAGCAATCATCATAGGGGCTACTTCCGGAATAGGCAAAGAAGTTGCCAAAGGATTATTGTTGCAGGGATGGAAAATAGGAGTTGCCGGCAGGCGAAAAACCGCGTTAGACGCATTCCGTACGATTGCTCCTGACAATATAGAAGTGGAAACACTGGATGTGACACAGGAGGATGCTACGGAAAGACTACACAGCCTCATCAAGAAATTGGGTGGAATGGATCTGTTTCTCTTAAGTTCCGGTGTGGGACATCAGAATATGGAATTAAATGCAGATATCGAACTGAACACTGCACGTACCAATGTCGACGGATTCATACGAATGGTCACTGCCGCTTTTCAGTATTTCCGGCAACAAGGGAACGGACATCTGGCCGTTATCAGTTCCATTGCCGGTACCAAGGGCTTGGGTGTTGCTCCGGCATATTCGGCTACCAAACGGTTTCAAAACACCTATATCGATGCCCTCGAACAACTATCGAACATGCAAAAGTCAAACATCCGCTTCACGGATATCCGCCCGGGATTTGTATCAACTGAACTACTGAATGATGGAAAAAACTACCCGCTACTAATGAATGTAAATAAAGTAGGAATACACATTGTACGAGCCCTCAATCGCAAACAACGGGTAGTAACTATCGATTGGAGATATGCTGTCATCGTCTTTTTCTGGCGAATGATTCCACGTTGGTTATGGAAACGGCTACCTGTAAAAACAAACTGACTTAGCAAGATCGGATAACGCTCTTTTATAAGTAACCGCCATATTTGCCGGCAGTGCAAAAAAAAGCTTATCACAAAAAATAATAACTAAAAAACAAATGATGGAACAGAAATTTTGCCAAAGTTGCGGAATGCCATTGAGCGATGCGACTGTATTAGGGACAGAAACGAATGGTAGCAAAAATGAAGAGTATTGTTGTTATTGCTATGCCGACGGGCACTTTACAGTGGACTGCACGATGGATGAAATGATCGATCACTGTGCACAATTCGTGGATGAGTTCAATAAAGATTCCGAAATGAAAATGACAAAAGAAGAGGCTGTTGCCAACATGAAGCAGTTCTTCCCTCTATTGAAACGTTGGAAAAAAGCCTGAGTATTCCCGATAAGACAAGGTATATCCGGTATTCATACATAGCCGGATGCACATTTTGTGTCGTACACTAAAGTCGTACACTAAATATGTATCCGGCATATTATATCATATGAAGAAAAGGTAATGCTCCTTTTTCTTATTTCTCTGCTCCTTCCAATACTTCCGGATGGCGTTTCAACCATGCTATGGCATATGTACAGGTAGCTTTCGGCTTTAATCCGTTAGCCATTGCATAGTTATATGCCGCTTTTACCAGAGCGGCGGCTATCCCCTGCCCTTCAATGGGGCGTGGAACAATGGTGTGAATAATATCGAGACTTCCGTTAAGTAAACGATATTGAACAAAGGCCGTGCGGCCATCTACTTCCGTTTCAAACAGCTTCTGTTCGGGCTGATGTCTAATTTCATAATCCATAATCTATCAGTTTTTTTTAAATGTATCTTGTCTGATCTATCCACAACAACCGGTTCGTATCATATCCCCGGCGTAATGCGGCGGTCAGTAATAATCTTTTCACATCTTCAGGCAATTGGGGAGTCCGGCTCAATATCCACAAATACTTATCGGAGCTACTGCCTATCAGTGCATAATTGTATCCCTCCCGATCCAATTCGAGTATATAATAATCGGAATAAAACCAAAGAAAGAAAGAGACTTTCAGACGTCCCGGCCTGGCGGTATCGGGAATCTTTGCATGGCCCACAGCTCGCCGGAATTTACTCCTGCCATGTGTATCCCGTTTATATCCGGCATTCAATACACTGATACTACCGTCAGGAGAAAGCTTGTAAGTAGCCGTAACCCCGGACATTCCCCGTTCGAAACGATGATCGTAACGGGCTATCTCATACCAACGTCCCATATACCGGGACACATCAAGACGATCGATCGTACTACGGTCTACTCCTCTGAAAAGCTGTCCGACTGTATTATCGGTAAAATGAAATCCTGCTTCCTCCAATCGTCTCGGGCGTACATATTGTCCGGTAGTAAGGAAAGCGGCACCTTCGCCATACATGATCCGGAAGATAAACCGGGGGACAATAATCGTGCCCCAGGCATGATAGGCTTTTGCCAGTGCACGGGTAAAAGCAGCCTGCGTAATTTGCTGTGGAGCAACAAGATTGAAAACGCCTTGCAACGTATCATCTTCTATAAAAAGAGCCATCGCACGGCAAAGATCATCTATACTGATCCACGGAAAAGGTTGTGTGCCGGGACCGATAGCGGCGGCAAACTTCATGTTCAAGGGCCGGAGCATCTGTTCCATTGCTCCGCCGTCCGGAGAAAGTATAAGTCCGAAACGTACTATGACCAAACGGGTCTGTGGCGGACAACGGCGGGCCTCCTTCTCCCAGGCATAGCAAAGATCGGGCAGAAAGCCTTCTCCGCGTGTATTGGTATATTCATCAAAAGTTCCCGCAGAAGGATAATATCCCACGGCAGAAGCCGATAGCATCAATCGGGGTTTCTGACGGCCTGCTCCCAGAGCGCGAACAATACGCTGCGTTACCCGTATACGGCTATCATATAACTCATGTTTATATTCCGGTGTCCATCGCTTATTGATAGGGGCACCGGCCAAGTTGATAATGACATCACAATGCGACAATGCCTGTACCAAGTATCCAAGCATCCCTTCCCGGAACATAGGTCTCCCTAACGGAACGACCCGATGTCCCTGTTCAGTGAAAAATGCGGTGAGATGTCTGCCTATAAAGCCACTGGCTCCGGTAATTGCTATATTCATGTGACGTAAACTGTTGTTAATGTATAGTACAAAACGTATTAAAAGCACGAAAAGTTCTTTGAAGCTGCTAAAATGAGTTTATCTTTGCAGAGGAATGACTAACCCGTAACCCATAGCCATATGATTGAAGCGCCCGAAGCCTGCTGCCTGTCAGAACAACTGAACAGAACGGTCAGAGGAAAGAGAATTACCAACGTATTCGCACAGTATACCCCCCATAAATTCGCCTGGTTTTATGGTAATCCGAAAGAATACCCCGAACGGTTGACCGGAAAAACCATCGATAAGATAAATCCCTGCGGCGGTATGATTGAAATCGAAGCCGGTGATATGATGCTTATCCTTACCGATGGTATCAACCTGCGTTACTTTACTCCCGGTGAAAAATTACCGGCCAGGCATCAATTGCTTATCGGATTTGAGGATGAGAGTTGCCTTGTTGCTTCCGTACGGATGTATGGAGGTTTATGGTGTTTTCCGAAAGAAGGATTCAATGCGCCCATAGCGGCTTATTACGAGACAGCCAAGAATAAGCCGCAAGTAATGACGGATGAGTTCTGTGAGTCGTATTTCAGAAAATTAATTTATGCGGATGATGCACAAAAGAAAACAACAAAAGCTTTTCTGGCAACCGAACAGACCATCCCGGGATTGGGTAACGGAGTACTACAGGATATCCTGTACAATGCCCGCATCCATCCGAAAACGCGAATCCATTCCTTGTCTGCCGGACAAAAGGAGGAACTCTATCACCAGATAAAATCCACTCTTCAAGAGATGTATAACTTGGGAGGGCGCAGCACAGAGACCGATCTCTTTGGCAAAAGCGGAGGATATATACCGCATCTCTCTAAAAATACAGCCGGCACAATCTGTCCTCGTTGCGAAGATATGATAAAGAAAGAAAACTATCTGGGTGGCAGCATTTATTATTGTAGCGGTTGCCAACCGATTCAATAATACGCACACCGCATTGAACAATGATTTTATAGAATGAAAGAAAAACGTATTACTCTAATTTTAAGTATTACTCTGGCAGTCTGCGCCGGAGCCACCATCCCGACCCTTATCAGCAGTATTCCACCTGTCGAACCGTATTCGGTAAAATCTGAAGTGCCCTATTGTGTCACCCCGCCAAGTGTTCCCGAGCAGGCTACTTTTGACGGCGAAACCATTGACTTGCGCCGGTATGACCGCCGTGAACGGATGGACCGGGAAATGATGTCCTTCACCTATATGCACTCTACTACCATGTTGATGTTGAAACGTGCCAACCGGTATTTTCCTATCGTGGAACCGATACTGAAAGCCAATGGCATCCCTGATGACTTCAAGTATCTGATGGTTATCGAGAGTAGCCTTAATCCGATTGCCCGCTCTCCGGCCGGAGCTGCCGGACTATGGCAATTCATGCCGGCTACCGGACGTGAATTCGGTCTGGAAGTGAACGACAATATAGATGAACGCTACAACGTGGAAAAAGCAACTGTTGCCGCCTGCAAATATTTCAAACAGGCTTACGAAAAGTATGGTAACTGGATGGCTGTATCTGCCGCATACAACGCAGGACAAGGACGTATCACCGCACAACTGGATAAACAATTGGCCGACCATGCCATGGATCTTTGGCTGGTAGAAGAAACATCACGCTACATGTTCCGTCTGTTGGCTGCCAAAGAGATATTCAACAATCCGCAACGTTTCGGTTTCCTGTTGAAACGCGAGCACCTCTATCCCCCTATTCCCTATAAAAAAGTGACGATCACCACCGCCATCGAGAATCTGGATGAGTATGCCAAACAAAACGGCATCACTTATGCACAATTGCGTGACGCTAATCCATGGCTGCGCGAACACTCATTAAAAAACAAAACACGCCGTACATACGTTTTACACATACCTACCCGGGAAGGAATGAACTATAACCCCAAGAAAACGATTCCACATAACCCGAAGTGGGTAATTGATTAATAATGGCACATTATTCATTGGCACATTGGCTAATTATTTTATTATTATGAATTTAAGAGAGCACCTCAAACATTTTCTACATAACAAAGAGTTAAAACATAAACTCTACATTATTATTTTCGAATCGGATACTCCGGCAGGAAAGTTGTTCGATGTGGCTCTTATCATCTGTATCACATTAAGTATTCTGCTTGCCATTCTGGAGAGCCTGCAGGGGCTTCCGTCCTACCTGACGTTGCCATTCATCATACTTGAATACTTGTTTACAGCTTTCTTTACCTTTGAATATGTAACCCGTATTTATTGCTCTCCACAACCGAAGAAGTATATTTTCAGTTTTTTCGGTATCATCGATTTACTGGCCACACTGCCGTTGTATCTGGCTTTCTTTTTACCGGGAGCAAGATATCTGCTGGTGATCCGGGCGTTCCGTATCATCCGGGTTTTCCGTATATTCAAACTTTTCACTTTCTGGATGGAAGGTGAACGGTTGCTTACTTCACTAAAGGAAAGCAGCAAGAAAATAGCCGTCTTTTTCCTGTTTGTAGTGATACTCGTTGTTTCTATCGGTACCTTAATGTATATGATTGAAGGTACACAGCCCGGCACACAATTCAGCAACATACCCAACAGCATTTATTGGGCTATTGTCACCATGACAACAGTAGGTTATGGCGATATTACACCCGCAACGGCTTTAGGGAAATTCCTCTCTGCCTGTGTAATGCTAATGGGTTATACCATTATAGCAGTGCCCACAGGCATCGTATCCGTATCGATGATGAAAGAATATAAAAAGCTGAAAGATATGCAATGCCCTAATTGCCATAAAGCGGGACATGATGAGAACGCAGCGTACTGTAAATATTGTGGTTTTCCGTTACATAAAGATAGCTTACCCAAAGATAAAAAGTAAATGTTTCTTTATACTTTGTGTGTAACGTTATCGTATTTTTCAAAGATACCAATGGGTCCGTTTTTTATAACCGATAAACGAGCGGGCTGCTTTTCTGCGTTGCACTATTTTACGTTCTGCATACTCCACCAACCCAAAAAGAGAGCACCCCACCGCGTAACATAAAATATCTTTCCAATCAAAAGTAGCCCCCAGAACAATCCGCGCAAATCCGTTATTTGACAATTCTAACCTATCGGCCAACTGAAAATACTGAAGCAGCTCAATGAAACAAGCAAATACAAAGACATAAACGGGTAACCGCCGCAAAGAACGAAGTATGAAAATCCTGATAAAACAACAGATAAGTATCACTACCAATACATCTCCTATATAAGGACGGATAAATGCATCATGAATGTATACGCCGATAATAATTTCGATTATCAATATCACAAAAAAGCAGGAAGCATAGATTATTCTTTTTTTCATAAATAAATCAAGTTAGTTAATGACCATACGCTTTAAAGCACGTTTCAATGTAGCCGGAACAATGATGGAATGAAACGGACGAATAAAGAAAAAGTACGTCCGCCCCCAATTATTATGAAACTGCACTAAAGTGGAAACGGTGACCTCTTTTACATTCGCCTCCATAGGACGCACGATTGCAGAAACATAGAACTGCAAATGTTTATCATCCGCCGTAAATACCGCTTCCTCCCTTGTCATATCCGGATGAGCAATTGCGAAATCTGATATTATCTTATGATATTCTGCCACTTCAGGACCTTTCCCGCCTTTCAGTCCGAATGGTTCCACAAGACAATTACGAAGTTTCATCAAAGCCTCCACCCATTGCGGATAATTTGTAAACATAGTAATGAGTACATCCGCCGGACGAATATCTCTTTCAGCCGTTATCCTACAACAAAAGGTATCGACAAAGTCAACAGGGTCTATACGAGACAGAACAGATGTACTTATCATATTCCCGGCTTTCCGGATTTGTAGTGATTCATTCATAATAAAACTCGATACTTTTATGGAAAAAGAATGGGAGATGAACGTTCTCTGGCGAAGATACGGAATTTAGGCATACATCGGTTATCAAATACTCCAAAATCTACTCTAAACAGTTCCTTTACAATAAAAAGATGCCCGAACTATAAAATATCCCTAAATGGTAGAAGGAATTGAATAACCTCACTTCTGCTTTTCGGTAAGGTATTTCCAGTACCTCACAGGCATGTCTTGCTTATGTTTTCTCGGATTGAGCCTTTCCTTGATTGTAATGGATTTAAAATAGGTCTTCCAAAGCTGTTGAAACAATTTTTCATCTTTATCCATCAAACTTTCATCAAGCATTCCGGTTATCAGATGCGAGGCGTTGCTGTCATCATCAAAAGTAACTTCTTCTACGGTTTTCAAGTCATAATAAAAACCATAACGGCGTTTCATATCATAAATCAACCATTTCTGATCGGCAAAGCGGTCTTTAAAATGTTCGATAGTCAAAGGTAATGCGTTATGCTGCGGTTCAAAGGCTGCAAAGAAAGTACCATCCGCCGCTTTCTGAAAACGGACAAACTGAAACATCCGCAACCGTTCCCAATCCACGCGTTTCCATATTTTAGAGAGTTCCAATACATCCGGATCACCGAAATTCGTTTCAATGGAACGGGGAGCATCGATGGCCTTACGAATATAACGAAACAGTAACATACCGACTTCCGGCAGCTCGGAAAGCCAACACCAAGTAATGGCTGAAAGAGCGGAGGCCGAAAGTTTCTTCTGTAATCCGCGCCATACCCGTCCGGCCTTTTCTTCATCAGTGGTTACCGTAAAGAATTCATCGTAAAATAAAGGTAAAGCCTCCCCCTCCGATAATAGCATATCGGGAAAAGATTTGCGAAAGTAAGCATCAAAAACAGCCGTCAGCAAGCCTTCAAAGGTTTTATCATAAACAAATAGGACCATGGGATTGACGATTAGACGATTTACAATTAGACGATTGATATTACTTATGAATCTCTATATGACCTCAATCGTAAATCGTCAATCGTCTAATCGTAAATATCTTCATTCTTTAAAATTTAATATTAGTTGGTTTTCATCTATTTTCTTTTTAGGCTTCGAAAGTAGTAAGCTACGTACAGCCTGTGGAGTCATTTCGTTGACAGTTTTCATCGGGAGCTCGCTGCACGTGATGAAATACTGTGCTTTCTTCATCACTACTCCTATTTTTTTGAGCTGATAATACCCGAGCTTGGAATATCGGCGGGAAGCAATGATTAACTTTGCCGACTTTACACCGATGCCCGGCACACGAAGAATCAACTCATAATCCGCCCGGTTGATGTCGATCGGAAACTTTTCGGGATGCCGCAATGCCCACGACAATTTAGGATCTATCTCCAGATCGAGATCGGGATATGCATCATCTACAATCTCATCTACTTTAAACTGATAAAAACGCATCAACCAATCTGCCTGATAAAGACGGTTCTCGCGAACCAGAGGCGGTTGCTTCAAAGCCGGCAAACGGGTGTCATAGGTATTGACAGAAACATATCCGGAATAATAAACACGCTTCATCGTGGGGCGCTGGTACAGGGCAGAAGAAAGAAAAAGAATATCCTTATCCGTTTCGGCCGTGGCACCTACAATCATTTGCGTACTCTGTCCTGCCGGTGCAAACCGAGGTGCATGGCGGAATTTCTTCCTCTCTTCACTACTTTCCAATACCCCCTGCTGGATATACAGCATAGGAGCGAACACACTCTTATGATCTTTTTCGGGAGCTAACAGTTTTAGATTTTCTTCTTTGGGTATTTCGACGTTTACACTCAGACGGTCGGCATATCGCCCGGCCTCATTCACCAGTTCACGACTGGCCCCGGGGATACTCTTCAAATGGATATACCCGTTGAACCGATGGACTTCACGCAAGTCCTTGGCAACCCTTACCAGACGCTCCATCGTATAATCGGGATTCCGAACGACTCCCGAACTCAGAAACAATCCCTCGATGTAATTCCGACGATAAAACTCAATCGTCAGATCCACCAATTCGGATACGGAAAGAGTGGCACGCGGCAAGTCATTACTACGCCGGTTGATACAATAGGCGCAATCATAAATGCAATAATTGGTAAGCATGATCTTCAGAAGCGAAATACACCGCCCGTCTTCCGCAAAACTATGGCAAATACCCCATCCGCCTACGGTGTTACCCAACGTCCCCGGCTTGTTGGCACGAACTGTACCACTGGAAGCACAAGATACATCGTACTTGGCAGATTCAGCCAGTATTTTAAGTTTCTCAAGTACGTTCGCATTCATAATCCATATAGTTTTTGCATTTTTTTTATCTCACTTCTCATCACATCACGCAAACTTTGAGGTTCCAATACTTCAATCGTTGCTCCCTTCGAGAACAGTTCTTGAATAAAATCATAAGTATGTGAGATATAAAGTTCAAAATCGGTATATTCCTCCGTCGTTGTTATCTCTTTCTGGCTGGAATGTAAAGGAAGATTACGCAGATAAGGCACCTGCCCGGCAGCAACCCTTAACACGGTACGCTGCGGCGGCAATGTTTCATCCTGAATAATACCGAAACAATCGCGGAAATAATCTTGCGGCGTAAATTTACGGGGAAAGCGGAAATTCTCTTCCCCGACAGACAAACTTTTGATACGATCTAATGAATAAGAGCGGAAAGCATCATAAGACCGGTTGATCCCTATCAGATACCAGCGATGACGGAACAGTTTGAGAAAATAAGGTTCCAAAACGACCTCTTTAGAATGTTCCCACGTATATGCCTGATATTCCAGACGAAGCACATGTCCGGTTCGCATGGCATCTATCACCACATCCATATGCTGTAATCCCAAAGGAGCCTCTTCAAACACGATCCGGTTCTTCATATCCATATTTTCCTGCAGGATACTGTTCAATGAGAAACTGTTGAGCAGCCACATTTTCAGTTTATTTCCCAACATTCCCTCCGCATCGGCTATATAATAGGTATTCGTACGCTTGTCACATTCTATATTAATGTCGAACATCTCTTCGATAGCCTGCCGGTGATTATGAAAAGTGCGCAAGGGAATATCGGTACGCATAGCGTCTCCCGCCCGCCAACGGCGATTGATCTCACTAAATGTGATACGCCCACTACGATAGATAGTATCTACCAACCAGATGAGTCTGTTGAATTGTTGCTTTGCCATACATCTTTTCTTTATTATGCTGCAAAGTAGCACATAGTTTGTGCCAAAAATAAGCATAATAAAAAGAATAAAGCAGTAACCAAACGTTTTTTAATGAATTCCCTTCAGAAACTGTTTTGATTTTTATTCAGAACTAAAAGCCTGTTTAAATTTTCCTCTTAAAAGTTTTTATCAGTTTATTTTGAGTTTATTCTCAGTCTGTCTTCCTTTTAGGAGCCGGTCTATATGACTAAAGACAAAGTTGCAAACGGGCAAAAAAGAAGGTTGAAGAAGCCCGAAACAAACAAAAAGAGAAATCCTATAAAAATCCAAACCGTTTCTCAGTCTGGCAGCGTGAAATAAATAAAAAAATTCCGTCGGCATTGTCAAAAAGAACAGTTATATTTGTTATATATCATATGAAAGAGATAAAAATAACCGTTATATTCATATTGCTCTTAACGAGCTACTTGCAAGTGATGAATGCACAAAATGTGCAGAGTAATAATCTTAAAAAACAGGAGAACCAAAAAATGAAAGATCAAAGTGAAATATACTTCGCCGGGGGATGCTTTTGGGGGACAGAGCATTTTCTGAAACAGATCGGAGGTGTTGAGAGCACCTTAGTGGGTTATGCCAACGGAAATATCGCAAATCCTACTTATGAACAAGTATGCAGTGGAAATACCAATTTTGCCGAAACGGTGAAAGTTACCTACGATCCCCGTAAGGTAAGACTTCCCCTGTTGATAGACCTCTATTTCAAAACCATAGACCCGACCAGCGTCAACCGCCAGGGAAATGACCACGGATCACAATACAGGACCGGTATTTACTATACAGACCCGGCGGATCTTCCTGTCATACAATCAGCGGTAAAGACCTTGGCCGAGAAGTATTCCAAACCTCTCGCCGTAGAAATCAAACCCCTCGCCAATTTCTATAAAGCGGAAGATTACCATCAGGACTATCTGGATAAACATCCGGGAGGATATTGTCACATCGACCCATCCCTGTTCGATCTGGCCAAAAAAGCAAACAGCCCTAAAACAACAGCTAACCCCATTTACAAAAAACAGGATGAAGCCACACTACGTTCTACCCTTACCAGCGAGCAATATGCCGTAACGCAAAAGAACGCCACCGAACCGGCTTTCCGTAATGAATACTGGAACGAAAAACGCCCGGGCATTTATGTAGACATCACAACCGGAGAACCTTTGTTCGCTTCTACCGATAAATTCGACTCGGGATGCGGCTGGCCCAGCTTCATCAAACCGATAGAGAAATCGTTGATCGAAGAAAACATAGACACTTCTCACGGTATGAGACGTGTGGAAGTCCGCAGTAAAACGGGAGACGCTCATTTAGGACATGTATTCACGGACGGTCCTGCGGACAAAGGCGGATTACGTTACTGCATCAACAGTGCTTCTCTCCGCTTCATCCCCAAAGAAAAAATGCAAGAAGAGGGATACGGTGAGTATTTGAAGCTATTGCCTTAAAGCAAGCCTTATTAAAAAAGAAAAAGCCAGTCCTCACATGGACCGGCTTTTGCATTTCTTCGTATACAGCTAATTATTTTTTAGACTCTTCCAAAGATACTTTACGGAATTCTTTCATTGCTTTTTCAATTTCCAATGAAGCTTTACGAGCACGGGTTCCTGCTGCTTTGTTACCGTTCTCGATTTGTGCATTTGCATCTTTGTTAAAGTCAGCTACAAGAGCTGCGATTTTTTCTACTAATTCTTTCATGATCCTTTTTATTTTCTTCGTTAATAATGATTGGCAAAAATACATTCTTTCCCGAAATAAACGCATAAAAACAATCTTTTTTTTGAATTAATCTGCTAAAATAACGCTAAAAAAGGCGGTTTATGCTTTTTTCTTTACCTTTGCAATCATGAAACCACTTACAGATACCGAATACATACATACTTTAATAGCTGAAGGCGAACATCAGCAACAGGATTTTAAATTTGAAATTTCGGATGCCCGCAAGATAGCCCGCACCTTGTCGGCCTTTTCCAATACCGATGGGGGCCGTTTGCTCATCGGCGTAAAAGACAATGGAAAAATAGCCGGTGTACGCTCGGAAGAAGAGAAATACATGATAGAAGCGGCCGCCCAACTCTATTGCCTGCCGGAGGTGCATTATACCATGCAAACATTTCATGTTGAAGGACGCAATGTATTAATCGTTCAAATAGATAAAAGTGATAAAAAGCCGGTGTATGCCAAAGATGAAACCGGGAAACCACTGGCTTATATCCGTATTAAGGATGAGAACATCCTGGCGACTCCCATACACCTCCGCGTGTGGCAACAGAGTGGCAGCCCGGCAGGAGAATTGATACAATATACCGAACGGGAGCAATTACTTCTCGACTTGCTTGAAAAGAATTGTTCGCTTTCATTGAACCGGTATTGCCGCCAAGCTAAAATTTCACGTCGAGCTGCCGAACATTTGCTGGCCAAGTTTATCCGGTTCGATATCGTGGAGCCGGTATTCGAAAATCATAAGTTCTATTTCAGGCTGAAATGAAGCCTCTCCCCAACCCTCTCCTCCGGAGAGGGGGCTGAGTTAGTCTTGTGACAATTTTACAGTAAGCTGTGTACCAAGTATACTATTGATTGGCTGAGTTAGTCTAAATAAGAGTATCTATCTGCCCCCTCTCCTCCGGAGAGGGCTGGGGAGAGGCCTCTTTTTTATCAGAAATGAATATAACATAAATTGCAGAATACGAATAGTTGGTGTAAATCAACTTATTTAGTACTTTTGCAACCGGAATACGAAATTCATAATTTATAATCTTAAAATTGTAATTCATACATATATGGGCATATTTGCTGACTTATTCAAGAAAAAAGCCGATGCCAACGGAAAGGCGGTAGGTAATGTAGAAGATTTCGTGTCACTGACACGCGTATATTTCCAATCGGTAATTGCCGTAAATCTCGGTATCACCAATATCCGCTTCCTGCCGGATGTAGCGCAATTCAAACGTCTGTTTAAGATACCGACCCAGGGCGGCAAACTGGGATTGGGCGAAAAAAGCGCTGCCCGCAAAATGTTGATGGAAGATTATGGTATCAATGAGTCATTCTTCAAAGAGATAGATGCTTCCATTAAGAAAAACTGCCGTACACAGAACGATATACAGGCTTACCTGTTTATGTATCAGGGATTTTCCAACGATTTGATGATGCTGATGGGTAACCTCATGCAATGGAAATTCCGTATGCCGTCGATATTCAAAAAGACACTGCGCGGAATGACAGCAAAGACTGTGCACGATGTATGTACAAAAACCGTATGGAAAGCAGACGATGTACACAAAACCGCAATGGCCGTACGTCAATATAAAGAAAGGCTCGGCTATTCCGAAGAATGGATGACAGAATACGTTTATAACATCGTTTTGCTGGCCAAGAAAGAGCCCAAGCATAAAAATGAAGATACAAAAGCATAAATGTAACCCAGAGTGTTAGAAAATAAAAAATAACTGTAAAATAACGTGGTGACATAAAAGCGGAGGAGAAATTCCTCCGCTTTTTTTATTATATTTATAAGCAAATAACATGCCAATTTAACAATTGTAAAAAATAATAGCTTATGAAACAAAAGAAAATGCTAACTCTCACCCTTTCTCAACTTAAACAACTATACCAACAAGAGCTACCGGAACTTTACCAACTGGCTAATGAAACCACTAACGAAACGGACTTCAAAAACAACCTCGATAAATTCCTGTCTCTCCATCCACAAGCAGAAAGCAATACGGGTAAGCAAATTCGACTCCTTATCAATTACGACGGAAGAAGTATCCACGAACTTTCAACAGAACAAGACATGCCGGTGCAAACCTTCTCATTACTCCACCGATTCCTTACCGGAAATCTGGAAAACACCGACATGGCCACAGATTTATTCATCGACCTGTTCTACCTGTTCAAAAGACTTGAAATGACGGAAATCCCCCTCCCCTCTCCGCAACGGATAAAGAGCCGTACCGAACGCTGGCCTACGGGACTGAACGAGGAAGTGATGGAGATCCGTGCCCAAAACAAGGAACGGATACTGCACATACTGATCCAGAAGATTGAAAACAGAAAATCCGGTTCCACCCGTTTCCGGTTTGACGAAGGACTCAGTTATGACGAAAAATATCAGCTCGTCAGCCAATGGTGGAATGATTTTCGTTTTCACCTGTCGATGGCAGTAAAAAGCCCCACTGAACTGAATCGCTTTTTGGGGAATTCTCTTTCCAGCGAAACGATGTATTTGCTGTCGCGCGCACGCAAAAAGGGTATGCCTTTCTTCGCTACCCCTTACTATCTTTCACTGCTCGACATCACCGGTGACGGATATAATGACGATGCCATCCGCAGCTATATCCTCTATTCTCCCCGCTTGGTAGAGACATATGGCAACATTCGCGCCTGGGAACGGGAAGATATCGTAGAACCCGGAAAGCCGAATGCTGCCGGTTGGCTATTGCCGGACGGGCACAACATCCACCGCCGTTACCCGGAAGTGGCTATTTTGATACCAGACACGATGGGACGTGCCTGCGGCGGACTTTGTGCCTCCTGCCAACGTATGTACGACTTTCAAAGCGAACGTCTCAACTTCGAATTCGAAGCGTTGCGTCCCAAAGAGAGTTGGGACAAAAAATTACGCCGCCTGATGGGGTACTTTGAGGAAGACACCCAATTGCGTGACATACTGATTACCGGAGGGGATGCCCTGATGAGCCAAAACAAAACATTGCGAACGATACTGGAAGCCGTCTACCGAATGGCCGCCCGCAAGCGAAAAGCCAACCTCGAACGACCGGAAGGAG
>ULPX01001103.1_pt1 | contig 91093 bp, 82 predicted proteins | sample 1953911 | NCBI WGS metagenome assembly ULPX01 (sample SAMEA4835640, study PRJEB28245) | human gut metagenome | biome: gut microbiome; material: fecal sample | place: Denmark | collected 2008 | reverse complement strand
CCGGCCTCCGACCCCAAGAACCAAGCCTGCAAAACCGCCGGAACTTCCTTGATCCAAGGCATCGCTACAGCATTGCCGGAAACATTGATCACGACTAAATTCTGATTTGCCTTGACCAATTCCGTGATAACCCTGTCCTGACCGTACGGCAAACCAAGACCGGTACGGTCAGAGTCTTCGCAATCCTGATGCGTACTCTTATTCAATCCGCCAATGAAAATAACATAATCGGCTTCACCGGCCACCCGGACAGCTTCGGCAATCAATTCTTCCGGGCTACGGTCATCTTTCAGATTCTGCCCGGAAACAACGCCGTTGTATTCGCCACTGGCATCCCCCACATATCCACGGGCATAAACCACTTCCGCACGATTACCGACACGATTGCGGATACCATCCAACGGAGAAATTTCCCGCTGTACCTTCAAAGAAGAGGAACCACCTCCCACAGTCATCATCTTCACGGCATTCTCGCCTATCACGGCAATCTTCTTTGTTTTAGCTAAATCGATGGGCAACAGGTTACCATTGTTTTGCAGCAATACGATACCCGCTTCCCCTATCTTACGGGCGGCATCATAATGCTCCGGAGAACGCATGGCACCATAAGGCCGGTTACGGTCCATCGTTGTACGGAAAGCCAGACGAAGAATGCGGCGCACTTTATCATCCAGTTCTTTTGTGCCTGCCTTACCCGATTGGATACGTTCAAGGTAAGGATACGCTAAATAATAATTATCATAAGCATTGCTTGCCCCGTTGGAAAGACCGTCTGTCCAGCTACCGAATTCCATATCGAGTCCGTTGGTTATCGCCTGGTCTGTATCATGCACACCACCCCAGTCGGATACCACCACTCCATCAAATCCCCATTCACCTTTCAGGATGTCATTCAGCAGATATTGATTGTGACAGGCATGCTGGCCTTTGTATAAGTTGTACGCCCCCATGATACTCCACGCTTTGCCCTCCTGCACAGCCGCTTTGAAAGCCGGAAGATAAATTTCATAAAGGGCGCGGTCGTCTACGATGACATTTGTGGTATGGCGGTTCACCTCCTGATTATTCAATGCATAATGTTTCACACAAGCGGCTACTCCGTTCTGCTGTACTCCCTGCACATAAGGGACGACCATACGTCCGGCCAGATAAGGATCTTCGCCCATATATTCAAAATTGCGCCCGTTCAACGGGGTACGATAGATGTTCACTCCCGGCCCCAGCAGCACGGTTTTATTGCGATAACGCGCTTCCTCACCGATGCTTTTGCCATAGAGCATAGACATATCGGTATCCCAGGTAGCGGCCAGACAGGTCAATGCCGGAAAAGCCACACAAGAGTCATTGGTCCATCCTGCCTGGTCCCATTCATCCCATAACACTTCGGGACGTATGCCGTGAGGACCGTCTGTCATCCAAAACTCAGGAATTCCCAAACGAGCCACGCCCGGAGAACAGAATTTAGACTGTGCATGCGTGACCGCAATCTTTTCCTCCAGTGTCATTCGAGACAAGGCATCCTCTACTCTCTCTTCAACAGGTTTGCTATCATCCAGATAGACGGGTGTCTGTGCCAATACCGGCAGAGCAACCAGGGATAAACCCAATAAGACTGATTTTGCTTTCATGATATGATCTATTGTATATAGTTAATCAAAGGAAATTTATCATTCATACATACTTCCCGAATATGGCCGCATATTCTCGCTTTCCGGTATTCAACCGTATTTCATTTTCCTACTGTCTCCTATCTATAAATCAACGTCGACAGATATTCTTCCGCAAACATCTCATTCGCCACTTCCAACAGATCGTCCGCCGTCAGTGCTTCGATCCGCTTACAGACCACTGCCAGATTCTCAAACTTATTATAATGCAGAAAGGTTTTAGCCATACTCAGTGCGTTGTTCTCAAAATTATCCGAAGCAACACAAATCTGGCCGATCAACTGCTTCTTGGCTGCCGCCAATTGCGAAGAAGTCATTTTCATGTCACGCATCCGCTTCAATTCCTTATAGGTCAGTTTCAGGCAGGTATCCACGTCTTCCGGATCTGTCCCGAAGTAGATGCAGAAAGCACCCGTATCCGTATAAGAGGTAAGATTAGACTCTACATTATACACCAATCCGCGACGCTCGCGCAAAGCAACATTCAAGCGGCTATTCATACCCGGACCTCCCAAAATATTATTCAGCAGATAAAGGGCTGTACGTTTGTCGTCATAAGCATTGTAAGCACGGGCCCCCAGCATCACATGTGCCTGATGGGTGTCTTTGGGGATAACCAGATATTCAGGCACATACAGAGGAGGCGGAGTACGTACCCCCTTTACCTCACCAGCCGGTATATCCGCCATCCATTTTTCGAGCATATCGACCAGCTTTCTGAAATCGACCTTTCCCTGAACAAAGAAAACCATGTTGGAGGGCTGATACAACCGCCTTGTAAAATCCAAAGCATCGGATGTACGAAACCGCCTCAACAACTCCGGCCGCCCTAAAATGTTGCGCCCCAACGGATGTCCACGAAAGATCATATCTTCAAAATCATCGAAAATAAGTTCCGAAGGATTATCTTCATAAGACTGTATTTCGTCAATGATTACTTCGGTTTCCCTTTCTATCTCCCTTTGAGGAAAAGTAGAACGAAATACAATATCTACCAGTAATTCCACTGCCCGGGACAGATCATCGGTCAGAAAAGCAGAGTAGACTACCATTTCCTCTTTATTCGTGTAAGCGTTCAAGTCTCCTCCCACCGCTTCCATCCTATTCAATATATGCCAGGCTTTCCGTTTCTGTGTTCCTTTAAAGATAAGGTGTTCTACAAAATGTGCCATCCCCTGCTCATTCTCAGCTTCATCCCGGGTTCCGGCATTAACTGCAAAACCACAATAAGTCACGTCAGAAGCAACAGGTTTACAAATAACTCTCAACCCATTCGACAGAGTTTTCTCCACCTGTTCCGTTAGTAAATTCTTCATTCTCAAGACTAAGTTTTATTGATGCCACAAAAATACAATAAAACTTATTGTCGTTTATAGAAAATTGCAGATATTTGTAGACTATAACAGCGACAACGTGTATGGAAAAGATAGGAATATTCTGTTCTGCATCGGGAAACATTGACAAAATGTATTTCGATATGGCCGGCCGGATAGGCAAATGGATGGGAGAAACAGGAAAAACTCTTGTATATGGCGGTGCCAGTCTCGGACTTATGGAATGTGTAGCGCAAGCAGTAAAAACAAACGGCGGCCACATTATCGGCGTAGTCCCTGCCAAACTCGAAGAGAACGGAAAAGTGAGCGCATTGCCCGACCGTATCATCAACACCCGCAATCTTAGCGACCGTAAGGACATGATCGTAGAAGAATCGGATGTACTCGTTGCCCTCCCCGGAGGTGTAGGTACCCTCGATGAAATATTTCATGTGATGGCAGCCGCATCGATCGGTTATCACCACAAGAAAGTGATCTTTTATAATGAGGACGGCTTTTATGACACCCTATTGAAAGCACTCAAGGAGATCGAAGAAAAAGGATTTGCCCGTCAGCCGTTCTCGACTTACTACGATGTAGCCAACACGCTGGAAGAGTTAAAACAAATAATAACAACCATATGATAGAATCCATCAAAGACCTTTTGCAAAAGGAAGCACAAGCCGTGCTGAACATCCCCATAACAGATGCGTATGAAAAGGCGGTAAACCTGATTATCGAACAAATACACATCAAAAAAGGCAAGTTAGTGACCAGTGGTATGGGAAAGGCCGGACAAATAGCCATGAACATTGCAACGACCTTTTGCTCTACGGGTATCCCCTCCGTTTTTCTGCATCCGAGCGAAGCGCAACACGGAGATTTGGGCATCTTGCAAGAAAATGACCTGTTATTACTCATCTCCAACTCCGGAAAAACACGCGAGATTGTGGAACTGACCCAACTGGCTCATAATTTGAACCCGAATTTGAAGTTCATCGTTATCACAGGAAATCCGGACAGCCCCTTGGCTGATGAATCGGACGTTTGTCTCAGTACCGGTAAGCCGGCAGAGGTATGTACATTAGGAATGACTCCTACCACATCGACTACCGTTATGACCGTCATCGGTGACATTCTGGTGGTACAGACCATGCAAAAGACCCAATTCACCATTGAAGAATATTCCAAACGCCATCACGGCGGCTATCTTGGAGAAAAATCAAGAGAACTATGCGTAAAGTAATCGGTATCGGTGAAACGATCCTCGACATTATTTTCGAAGGAAACCAGCCTTCGGCCGCCGTACCGGGCGGTTCTGTATTCAATGGTATCGTCTCGTTGGGACGGGCAGGAGTAAATGTCTCTTTTATCAGCGAAACAGGAAACGACCGCGTAGGAAACATCATCCTTCAATTCATGCGTGAAAACAACATACCGACAGACCACGTCAATGTATTCCCGGATGGAAAATCACCCGTATCACTCGCATTCCTGAATGAGCACAGTGATGCGGAATACATTTTTTATAAAGACTACCCCAAACAAAGGCTCGACGTCCTGTTTCCGGAAATCCATGAAGACGATATAGTAATAGTCGGTTCGTATTACGCCCTTAACCCTGTGCTTCGCGACAAGATACTGGAATTGCTGGAAACGGCAAAAGAGAAGAAAGCGATCATCTATTACGATCCCAATTTCCGGAGTTCACATAAGGACGAAGCTATCAAGCTGACATCAACCATCATCGAGAATCTGGAATATGCCGACATTGTACGCGGATCGGCAGAAGATTTCTTCTATATGTACGGCCTGAATGACGCAGACAAGATATATAAAGATAAGATCCAGTTCTATTGCCCGAACTTCATTTGCACCGCAGGAGCCGAACAGATCTCATTGCGTACCAGAAATTGCAGAAAAGAATATCCGATAGAACCGTTAAAGGCCGTCAGCACAATCGGTGCAGGGGACAACTTCAATGCAGGACTTATTTATGGGATGTTGAAATACGACGTGCGTTATCGTGATCTCGACAATCTGGACGAAAACACCTGGGATAAAATCATCCGGCACGGTAAAGACTTTGCAGCAGAAGTGTGTAAGAGCTTTAACAATTCAATTTCAAAAGAATTTGCAAAGAGCCTGTAACACCAACATATCGCCACGGAATAATGTGAGAATCCCGTTTTCCCTCCCGGTCATGCATCATTCTGTGGCAATATATCCACGTTAAAAACCCTATACTTTGGCTAATAATCGCAAAGGAATTATATTGTGCGCCAGTAATTCCTATCTTTGCATATAGAGTTATTAGACAAATTATACTATGTATAAGAACCTGTTAAGCTGGCTGACCGTCCTCGTGCTGTTTCCATCCTGCTCCAAAACTCCGCCGAATATCTCGGTTGTCTGTGAGGAGAACAACGTAGGAAACTGCATCATCAAATGGGAAACCGCCCCTCTCATACACGGGCAGGTGAAAGTTTATGCATCCGCCAATCCGGAGTTAATCCCGGAAACAATGCCGATTGCGGCCGCTCCCATTTCTGAAGGGAAAATGGTCATTGTCACAGACGACCCCTCCCGACGCTACTATTATACAATGGTATTCAATAATAAATACCGCGTGAAGGTGGCTACCCGTAACATCAATATCCCCGGAATACAAAATTTCCGCGACTTAGGAGGATACAGATCCTCCACTACAGGGAAAAATGTCCGTTGGGGAATGCTCTACCGTTCTGCACAAATCGACAGTTTAGGTTGTGCCGCACGCCGGGAGTTGAGAAATATGGGCATAAGGACCATCATCGACCTCCGTGCTCCCGAAGAGCTGAATAACTATCCGCAGATCCAGAAAGGTTTCAATGTGGTGCATATTCCTATCGCTACGGGAAATATGGAGAAAGTGTTGCAGGGAATACAGGAAGGGAAAATAAAAGGCGACACAATCAACCGGATCGTGGAACGCATGAACCGCGAATTGGTAATAAACTATCGCGATGAATACAAAAAATTATTTGAACTTCTGCTCGATCGCAGTAATTATCCGGCCATCATCCACTGTTCTTCCGGCAAAGGACGTACGGGCATTGCTTCTGCACTCGTGCTCGCCACATTGGGTGTAAACGAAGATATCATCATGCAGGATTACCGCCTGAGCAATGATTATTTCAACATTCCCAAAGCGTCTAAGTATGCCTACAAGCTTCCGGTGAATTCGCAAGAAGCCATTACCACCGTCTATACAGCCAAAGAGGATTTTCTGAATGCAGCGAAAGAAGAGATCGAACGGACCTATTCCGATATCCCCACTTATCTGCGGAAAGGACTTGGGCTAAGTGCGGAAAATATAGAGAAACTACAAAACATTATGCTCGAATAATTTGTAATTTATAATTCATAATTCATAATTAATCTCTATCTTTGCCACCGAATATAAAGATATACAGAGATTTAATGAAGACATTTGAAGAGCTTGGCGTTTCTCCTGAGATACGTAGAGCAGTCGAAGAAATGGGATATGAGAATCCCATGCCGGTACAAGAGGAAGTGATTCCGTACCTTTTAGGAGAAAATAATGATGTAGTAGCTCTTGCCCAAACGGGAACAGGGAAGACAGCCGCATTTGGTTTGCCGCTGATACAACAGATTAACGTAAAAAACCGTGTTCCCCAATCACTTATCCTTTGCCCTACACGGGAGCTTTGCCTGCAAATAGCGGGTGATTTGAACGATTATTCCAAATACATTGACGGACTGAAAGTACTGCCCGTATATGGCGGATCATCGATAGACAGCCAGATACGTAGTTTGAAACGCGGTGTACATATCATAGTAGCCACTCCGGGACGTTTGCTGGACTTGATGGAACGTAAAACCGTTTCACTGTCTACCATCAGCAACGTCGTAATGGACGAAGCGGACGAAATGTTGAATATGGGATTCACAGACAGTATCAATGCTATTCTGGCAGATGTTCCCCAAGAACGCAATACGCTCCTTTTCTCAGCGACCATGAGTCCGGAGATTGCCCGTATTTCCAAAAAATACCTCCGCGACGCCAAAGAAATCACTATCGGCCGCAAAAATGAAAGCACCAACAGTGTAAAGCATATTGCATATATGGTGCAAGCGAAAGACAAATATGCCGTACTGAAACGTGTGGCAGACTATTGCCCGCAGATATACGGCATCGTTTTCTGCCGTACCCGTAAAGAGACACAGGAAATTGCCGACAAACTGATGCAGGAAGGTTACAATGCCGACTCACTGCATGGCGAACTCTCACAGGCGCAGCGTGACGCCGTTATGCAGAAGTTCCGCCAACGGAATATTCAAATCCTTGTAGCTACAGACGTAGCCGCACGCGGATTGGACGTAAACGACCTTACACACGTGATCAATTACGGCCTGCCAGACGATACGGAAAGTTATACCCACCGTAGCGGACGTACCGGACGTGCCGGGAAAACCGGAATTTCCATTGCCATCGTCAATATGCGCGAGAAGGGCAAAATGCGCGAAATAGAGCGTATCATCGGCAAAAAGTTCATCATGGAGCAGGTACCCACAGGGAAGCAAATCTGTGAGAAACAACTCATCAAGGTAATTGATGATATCGAAAAAGTAAAGGTCAATGAAGAGGAGATTGCCGACTTTATGCCCGATATTTATCGTAAACTGGAATGGTTGAGCAAAGAAGATGTTATCAAACGTATGGTATCGATGGAGTTCAACCGTTTCTTAGAGTACTATCGTGACCGTGAAGAAATACAAACAGCTACCGACAGCCGTGGTGAACGCGGAAGCCGTGAAGATCGCGGAGGTCGTGAAGGTGGCAGCCGCAAGGCAGCACCGGGATTCACCCGCCTGTTCATCAACTTGGGTAAGATGGATAATTTTTTTCCCAGTGAACTGATCAGCCTGCTGAACAGTAACACCCGTGGACGTATTGAGTTGGGGCGTATCGATCTGATGAAAAACTTCTCTTTCTTTGAAGTAGAAGAAAAAGAGACTCAGAATGTAATAAAAGCCTTAAATCGCGCAAACTGGAACGGTCGCAGGGTTTCGGTCGAAATTGCCGGAGAAGAGGGCGGAGAAGGCCGTAGAAACAGCGACAGAAGCAATGATAAAAGTGGCGTCAAAGGTAGAAACGGCAGAAGTAAAGATACTCAAAAAGATAATTCCACATCGGCATCAGCTAAACCGCGCAAAGAAAAAGCAAGCAAAACGCCTGCTTCCACCGACAGCAAGAAGCAAAAGCCAAGCCGTGAAGAACGCGGTTATAAAAATGCACGTGGAAAGAAAGACGATTGGAAGCAATTCTTCAAAGATGAAGAACCGGATTTCAGTGAAGAAGGCTGGGCACGCAGAAAACCAAAGAAAAAATAAGAATATCCTTTTCAGCAAAGGAAGTGAGACTGTTTCCAATCAGGGATTCAGTCTCTTTTTTTTCGGAACAGCACTCTATTTAAGCTCAACCCGGCAATAAGAACCATACGGCATAACTTCTCCTCTTCCGGGAAGGAACATCCATAAAGAACGGCGGCCGATAGGATAAAAGTTATGTAGGACTCAAGTTATTTTATTACCTTTGCGGCGTTTTTCAAAACAATGAACCCTATTCCTTAAAGTATGAATAAATTAAACGGTTTTCTCTACGGACTGCTGTCTTCGGCATCTTTCGGCCTCATTCCGCTATTCACCATTCCGGTGATGCGGCAAGGGATGCAGTTCGAATCAATTTTATTATACCGGTTTGCTTTTGCCACACTGGCACTGGGACTTATCTTGTTACTCGACGGACAATCTTTCCGTATCAACCGCCGGAATATCCCTTCACTCGTATTGTTGGCATTTCTTTATCTGATGTCCGCCGTATTCCTATTCTGGGGATATAAATTCATGGCGAGCGGCATCGCTACCACCCTTCACTTCATGTATCCGGTACTGACCACTTTGATAATGATGCTATTCTTCCGTGAAAAGAAATCCATCTGGCGTTTTCTGGCAATTATTCTCGCTGTAAGCGGAGTGTTTTTCCTGTCTCAAGGTGACGATTCGGGCAATATCACGATCACCGGCATTCTTATTGTCCTTCTTTCAGCTTTGGGATATGCACTTTATCTGGTAACCGTAAGTCAATTAAAAGTCGGCCAAATGAAAGGATTACGACTCACATTTTATGTATTTCTATTCGGAACTTTATTGCTTCTTGCAGGAATCAATGCCACAGGAGATATCCAACCTATCGGTAATTGGCACATAGCCGGGAATCTGATGATGCTCGCCATCATTCCAACCGTCATCTCCAATCTGGCACTGGTGAGAGCCGTGAAATGCATCGGTTCTACCCTTACTTCGGTTTTAGGAGCTATGGAACCGGTCACCGCCGTATGTGTCGGCATCTTTATGTTCGGAGAACCTTTCACAAGCAGCATCGGCTTGGGAATCGCCTTAATCATTACCGCAGTAACGGTAATAATACTAAAACGGTAAAGTCACCCGGCATTTACAAGATATTGACCGGCCATCCAGAGAGGAAGAATGTGCCAAAGCTCGACTTTAAAGAAAATGAATTTTTAATCTGAAACTTGATATCCTTCATCAATTGTTCATTTTAGCCTTGCCCCCCTCTTCTATTTGGAACCATTGATTTTCAGTTCCTTGATCAAATTGGCCGCCCCGCCATATTTCTCTATAATAAAAAGCATATAGCGCACATCCACACCAATGCAACGTTGCAAATCCGGTTCAAAAACAATATCACTGCTCATCGCTTCCCAATTTCCATCGAAAGCAAGCCCCAACAACTCACCTTTTGCATTGAACATCGCACTACCGGAATTTCCGCCCGTAATATCGTTATTAGAGATAAAACATACCTTCATTTCTCCCTTTTCATCCGCATAACGTCCAAAATCTCCGGCACTGAACAGTTCCAATAAACGCGGGCTGACCTCAAAATCCGGATCTCCCTGATGATCACGCATCTTTTCGAATATTCCCATCGGAGTAGTATAATAATTATAAACCGCCCCATTGAACGGAGAATAGCTGCAAACTGTTCCAAAGCTAAGCCGCATAGTCGAATTGGCATCCGGATAAAAATTACGATCGGCATACATCCGGCGAACAGCCGCATTGAATAACCGCTCATCTCTCTCTATCTTTTCCGAAGCCTCCACTACCGCATGATTCATATCATAATAAGCCACAATAAGGTCGATACCTAACGAGATTGCAGGATCGTTGATGATATTGAACGTTGTATCACGTTCCAGAAAGCGTTTCAGGCCTCTTGGAGAAGTTATTTCCGAGCGGGCATACAAAGTGTCGATATAAGCCTGCTCATTGCCATTATAAAGTGTATCGATAGTCTGATACATCGGTGGCAGATACTTGGCAGGCACCTCTTCGCGATATTCTCTCAAAAGTGCTGTAAACACCTCCTTATCAATGTCAATATCCAGATTGGCATACTTTTCCAATAAACTTTTCAACCGTGCAACCACCTGCTTCTCCTCTGCTTCAAAATCAAAATTAAGAATTTCGAGCGACAACTGTACCAACTCCGGCCCGTTAATGAACGATTCACCAAAATAAGCCAGCGCCCGATTCACTTCCCGCCGGCTCTTATAGTTCAATTCGAGCGAAGAAAGCAGATGCATCAGCTTTTCACGCTCAGCAGGAGTATTCTGAATCCATTGCCTCAATGTAGCTTCCAACTCCCGCTTCTTCTCAAGTACTTTCAGCTTACGGATCGCCTTGTTCGTTCCTATGCTGTTTTTCCAATAATTAGAACTTTCATCATACTTAGAAGCATACTTAATGCGGATATCGTCTCTACGATCCATCTCGCGCTTCCAGATAGCCTGTTTCACACCACGCACATCTATCATCGCCTGGTTCATGCCGTTCATCATCTCTTCAATGCCAAAAGAAGATAGAAAACGTTCCGTACTGCCCGGATAACCCAAAGTCATACAGAAAGAACCTTCCTTGTACCCATCCAATGAGACAGGAACTACATACGACGGGTGATAAGGCACATTATCGGGTGAATAATCGGCCGGTTCGTTCTTCTTATCGGCATAAATACGAAAAACCGAGAAATCACCGGTATGGCGCGGCCACATCCAATTATCCGTATCCCAACCAAATTTTCCAATAGAAGACGGAGGAGCAAATACCAGTCGCACATCGTTGAAATCGCGATAAACCGACAACCAAAATTCATTTCCGCCATAATAAGCATCAACCACCCCCACAAGTGTAGAGTCTTTGAGGCTCACCTCATCGGCTATCAAACGTGTAATGGAATCGACGGCCGCTATACGTTCCGGCTCGGTCATGGAGTCACGGGTTACCTTGAGCACGCGTTTCGTCACATCTTCCGTACGCAGTAAAAAACGGACATACAGTTCCGGATTAGGCAGTTCTTCTTCAAGAGTGCGGGCTACAAACCCCTCTTTCAAATAATCGTGTTCAACCGTAGAATGTTGTTGTACGCTACTGAAACCGCAGTGATGATTGGTAAAGACCAATCCGTCTTCCGAAACGACAACACCGGAACAAAATCCCCCGAAACTGACTACAGCATCTTTCAAAGAGGCTTTTTTAGGATTATAAAGTTTCTTAGCGGGCATCTGCAAACCAAGCTCTTTCATCGATTTCTGCGTTTGTTTATTCAAATTCCCTAACAGCCACATCCCTTCATCGGCATGGGCGGCCGATGAAAGGAAAAGAGCAATCATTGCAAATAGTTTAAGTTTCATTCAATTGGGGGATTAAGTGGACATTTTTTATAATTCAAATCAAAGAAGCATCATTCGGTTATCAGACGTAACTTCTTCACTCCTACACGGGCTTGCAGCCATTCGGAGATTTTCTTCTTCTCACTTTCGCTCGGATGGCGGCCAAACTTCAACACAGCAAGTGCAACCGTATCCGTTTTCAACGAATCTACCGTAGTCTCCAAAGTATGAGAAATAGAGACCGCCGTCACCGAAGGATATAATACTTTCAATTCGGGTATGATGGTACGGCTCATTTCATCATAAGATTTATATTTCTCCAAGTTCTTCTCCAAAACAGCGATCTTCTTTTGCTGTTCTTGCAAGCGCTGTTCACTGTTTTTGTAGAAGTCTTCCATCACCATAGCCCGTATAGACGAAATGTCCATCGCATCATTATTCATTCCCTGTAATACGATGAGCTTAGTCTCTTCCAACTTGTATCGCTCCATCTTACTACGCGCCAGCTCTATCGAGGCCTCAGGAACTTCCGGCCCGATAAGGACGACACGTATTTCGCGATGTTCATAACTCACCTTCTTGTCGAGTACCTGCGTATTCTCAAAATTCAGTTCCGTATTGATGAAATGATTGGCAGCCGTTTCATAGAAAGTGCTCTTAATAATGCCAAAAGTCAGATAAACAGCCGGGCACATGGTAATAATGACAATAAGGATAATGTATTTGCGAACCGTTTTTTCCCGATTCTTATCTACAAATTCTTTTCGCTGAAAATGCATTACCCGCACACCGAGAAAGGTAGCCAGACTGATAAAGACAGAATTTATGAAATAGAGATAAAAAGCACCGAGAAAGTAAATCAGATTGCCGGATGCCAATCCGTATCCTGCCGTACAAAGTGGCGGCATCAATGCAGTGGCGATGGCAACACCCGGTATCACATTTCCTTTCTCCTTGGTAGAGAGAGCCACAACACCGGCCAATCCACCGAAGAGAGCTATAAAAACATCATAAATGGTAGGAGATGTACGCGCCAAGAGTTCCGATTGCGCCTCAGCAATAGGGGTAAAAAGAAAATAAACAGTAGCGGTGGTTACGCTGAATGCAGTCGTAATAAGAAAACTCTTCAAAGAGCGTTTCATCAGTTCAAAATCATTCATTCCAACGGAAAGCCCCACTCCCATAATAGGCCCCATCAACGGAGAGATCAACATCGCACCGATTATTACGGCAGTAGAGTTCACATTCAATCCCAATGATGCCATAAAAATGGCAAATATCAGAATCCACAGATTGGCCCCTTTGAATTCGACTCCCTTGCGGATGGAATCGATGGTTTCCAACTCATTATCTTTGTCCTTTCGTAAGTCAAGATACTCGCGGAGAAAGCTCTTTATGGCAAAAATGTTCCGATTGTCTGTTTTCATATTTTACCTCCTTAAAAAACGGTTAATAACAGGGATTTGCTTCAATGGTAAGTCATGTTTAATAATATATGCTATAAATACAGCCAATAACACTGTACGGAAAAGCAAACGGAGTACTGTATTCTCCAAAGGCATCCATTCTCCCACAGCGTAGATGACCAATGCTAAAAGTACGTATCCACCGATACTTTTCAAATCATAATTTATCGGATATTTCTTTTGCCCGACAAAGTAAGACAGCAGCATGGCAACTGCGTATCCGGTGAAACCGGCCCAGGCACAAGCCACATAACCATAAACGGGAATAAGGAAAACGTTCATCAGAACAACAATCGTACAGGCCGTTATAGAAAAATAAGCACCCCACTTTGTTTCATCTGTCAGTTTATACCAGAAGGAAAGATTGAAATATACCCCCATAAACATTTCAGCAGCCATAACGATAGGAACTACCTTCAATCCTTCCCAATAGTCACGCCCGATGACATAACGAAGGATATCGAGATAAAACATCACTGCAAGAAATGCCAATAACGTGAAGATGATAAAGAACTTCATAGCCTGTGCATACATCTGCCGGTTGTCTTTCTCTCTGCTTTTGCCAAACACAAACGGTTCATAAGCAAAGCGGAATGCCTGTGTAAACATAGCCATGATCATGGCTATTTTACTTGTTGCACCATATATTCCCAACTGTACGGCCGCCTCTGCTTCATCGGGATAGACAAACGGGAAAATGATTTTATCGACAACCTGATTCAGTATACCTGCAATACCCAATATCAGAATGGGAAAGGAATAACGAAACATCCGCTTCACTAAATCACGGTCGAGCGTATAGCGGAAACCACGCAACTCAGATATCAGGCAGACCATCACCAACGATGTACAAATCAGATTGATCAGAAAAGCCGCACCGACATCGGTTCCTTTCATAAATACGAAATAAACAATATTCAATGCAATGCTGGCGAAGATAAACAGCATCTTCAAAGCGGCAAACTTAATAGGACGGTTCTTATAACGCAGGTAAGCAAAAGGAATGGCCTGAATGGCATCCATAGCTATTACTATCAGCATCATCCCCAAATACCAAGGATGCTCTTCATACCCCATCACACCGGCTATCGGCTTCAAAAACAACAGACAGACTGCCAGGAATGAAAGAGAAATCGATCCGACGGTAAGCAAAGTAGTAGAATAAACCCTTATAGGGTCATCGTCACCCTTATTGGCAAAACGGAAAAAACCGGTTTCCATACCACACGTAAGCAGAACAAGCAGTAACGCCGTAATTGCATATATATTCGTAATCACACCGTATCCTCCCGTAGAAGCAGGCATGGAAATAGTATAAATAGGCACCAGCAGATAATTGAGGAAACGCCCTACGATACTACTGACACCATAGATAGCGGTGTCTTTTGCCAATGATTTTAATCCGGCCATGTATTTTATTCACAATTAGACGATTTACTATCAGACGATTCAGAAATAATTTACGGTACAATTTCAATCGTAAGTCGTAAATCGTCTGATCGTAAATCAAAACAATGTTTGTTGACTATTATAAATACTCCGTCCCAAATGTTTATAAGCAAGCTCAGTTACTTCACGCCCGCGGGGAGTCCGTTTCAAGAACCCTTCTTTGATGAGAAACGGTTCATATACCTCTTCAATGGTTCCGGCATCTTCACCTAACGCGGTAGCAATGGTTGTCAATCCCACGGGGCCGCCTTTAAACTTATCGATAATGGTGCAGAGTATCTTGTTATCTATCTCATCCAAACCATATTTGTCAATATTCAATGCTTCAAGAGCAAAAGTAGCGATCTCCGTATCGATGGAACCGGAGCCTTTCACCTGTGCGAAGTCACGGACACGACGAAGCAGCGCATTGGCAATACGAGGCGTACCGCGACTGCGTGAAGCTATCTCGCCTGCTGCGGGTATCGAGCAAGGCACATCCAAAATAGCAGCCGAACGCCGGATAATATTACTTAACACGTCATCATCGTAATATTCAAGATGCAGGTTGATGCCGAAACGTGCACGCAACGGTGCTGTCAGTAAGCCGCTACGGGTAGTTGCACCTACCAAAGTAAACGGATTCAAATCAATCTGAATACTTCGTGCAGACGGCCCCTTATCTATCATTATATCGATACGATAATCCTCCATGGCAGAATACAAGTATTCTTCCACCACAGGAGACAAACGATGGATTTCATCGATAAACAGAACATCGTTGGGTTCAAGACTGGTGAGCACACCGGCAAGATCACCGGGTTTGTCGAGCACCGGACCGGAGGTGACTTTAAAGCCTACCCCAAGTTCATTGGCAATAATATTTGAAAGTGTAGTTTTTCCCAATCCGGGAGGACCGTGCAACAGCACATGATCAAGTGCCTCTCCACGGAGACGGGCTGCCTTTACAAAAATACGGAGATTCTCCACGACTTTATCCTGTCCGCTAAAATCCTCGAAACTAAGCGGACGGAGCGCATTTTCAAAATCCCGTTCTTTACTGGTCAGTTGTTGATTACGTATATTGAAATCTTCTTCCATAAAATTACATTCCCGTTCTTCTATATATAGAGGGCAAAGATAACATAATTCAAAGAAAGATGATGCCGGGGGGATAAGATAATTATTACCCCGGCATAGAATTAAACCGGAAAAAGATTATTCCACAATCCACTTCTCTATATTTCGTGTCTCCGAACTAAAATTCACACCAATCCTGAGAAGTTCACGAGGATCGGATTCAAAAGGACGGGTATATTGCCGCTCATTGATTTGCTGCAATGCGGCCTCTGCCGTGCCATCTAATTTGAACTCCATAACATAAATAAATTTGTCCGTCTGTAAAACAAGATCAATACGTCCCTGTCCCGTATGGTACTCTACATGAACATAAAAGCCGATAAGTTTAAAGACGATAAAAAGGACATTTTGATAATGTAGCTCCAAATCACGGATCAATTCATAAGGAGTATCTGCAAAGAAACTTTGAAGACGACGGAAAAATGCGTTATAATCACCGGAACGTATCTCACTCACAAACTTCTGAATTTCAAAAGGGGACTGCACCACATTGGAATTAGCATAAAAAGGTAATAAAAACCGAACAAAACCTTCTTCTACCTCCCGATTAGGAAACCCTAAACGATAGATAGCAAATTCAGGATCGTATCCCTTAATTGTCAGATAACCACTTTGATAAATAACCGGGATAGGATCGGTAGACGAAGAATCGATACTGTTCAGCACATCGGCACTGGTCTCTTCGTGTGTCATACGTTCTAAATTGTAATGGTGCTTCTTCAACAACTCAACCAAATAAGTAGGTGTCCCTGTCTCAAACCAATAACTACCGAATTTATTCCGTTTGAAAGCATTCAAGAGACTAAAAGGATTATAAATACCGATGGAATCTTCCACAAAATGATAGCCGTCATAGCACTCACGCAACTCTGAACAAAACTTTTCATAATCCATCTGCTGAGCAGCTGCAAATTCATGCATTTCCGGAGTGAGATAATCATACAACTCCTGTTCGCTAATACCGCAAAGACCTACGTACTCATCCCACATCGAGATATCATCCAGATTGTTCAAGTCACTGAAAACGCTCACCTTGCCAAACTTCGTAACCCCCGTCAGCATACCGAACCGGATGCAGCCATCCATCGTTTTCAAAACGCCATAAAAAGGTTTTAATGTATCGCGGAAATGGGCTTGCAAGGCCTCGTTATTGATAGCCTGAAGCATTGGTTTGTCATATTCATCGACCAGAATAACGACTCGCTCACCTGTCTGTTCATAAGCCCGCTTTATAATACCGGCAAAGCGCAACGCCAAAGTCGTTTCAGCCGCCCCTGTACCATAAATGGCTTCCCAATCCGTCAAAGCCTTGTTCAATATACGGTCAAGACTATCCGGCGTATCATACTTTCCGATATTAAGGTCCATATGAAGAATCGGATGCCGCCTCCACTCCGTTTCAAGTTTCTCCATCGCCAGCCCCTCAAAAAGTTCTTTTTTCCCCTGAAAATACGCTTCAAGCGTAGAAATGAGCAGACTCTTCCCAAAACGGCGGGGGCGGCTAAGAAAATAGTAGCTACCTGTCTTGACCATTTTATAGATGAGTGCGGTCTTATCAATATAAAAATAACCTCCCAAACGAAGTTTCTCAAAATTCTGTATACCGATGGGATAAATCTTGTTACTCATAATCTTTTGGAGTTTAAAAAGTTCCTGTAGACAAAGATAGCACAATAATCACCTAAGAAGCAATATAAATACTTAATTTTTATTCTATCCGCTTAATTATGACAATGCATAGTTCATACAGCAAATACATTGGAACCGTCACCAATATCAAAGTAAACAAATCCGGCGGAGTAATAATGGCAGCCGTTACCATAACACCGATAAAGGCATGTCTTCTGTATCGAACCATAAAAGTAGAAGTAATCAATTCGAGCTTAGCCAATATAAATGCCACTACAGGTAATTGAAAGACCAGTCCCATAACAAATGTCAGAGTTGAAAAAGTTGAGATATAAGATGCCAAGGTTATCGTACTTCGAATGGACGGATCCACTTGATAAGTTCCTAAAAATCGGAATGAAACAGGAAATACAATGTAATAATTCATCAATACTCCCAATGAAAAAAGGACATACATGGATACAACTATCATCAAAGAGTACTTTTTCTCGTTTTCATATAAAGCCGGACTTATAAAACGAAACAACTCGTATAATATATAGGGTGAAGCCCCCAACAAAGCCAAATACACCGATGATGAAATATGCATCATAAACTGCGATGCCAATTCTGTACTTATCAGATCGATCTGATAAGGTTCAAACCGAAAATCAAATCCGCACCAACGGACAAATTCTTCAATACATCTATAAGTAGCAAAATTCCATTCACGCGGAGCTAATAAAAGTTGAAAAGTCCACTCTTTAAAAGAAAAAATCAATATCGTGAACACGACTATAACCAAGACAATACGGAAGAGCATCTTTCTCAACATCTCCAGATGCCCCCCGAATGTCAAAAGCTGAATATCATCCGATTTATTCTTCATCTATCCTTTTCAACTCGTCTGTAACTTCCGTTTTTTCCAACAACGATTCATCTTCCGGCTCACTTTTTTCGTGCATGCCTTCCTTGAAATTTTTCACTCCCTGTCCTAAGCTACGCATCAGCTCCGGAATCTTCTTTCCACCAAATAAAAGCAGTACAGCACCCCCAATCACAATTAATTCAGTAGTGCCAATCATTAAAGGTTGTATCATCATTCGTATATTAAATAAATTTCATTTGTATCAAAATCAATCTCCCAATTACCATTTTCGGTACTTTCCCATTGATATTGACTTGACATACGATCCCACCAATTCTGAAATTTCATACCGGTTTCACCTATATCTTTTACTAACTTTTCATACAGCACTTCATTATCTACAGTAAGTATCCCGGCCAATTCATTCAATCCGTTACGCCGCTCAAAAAGTGTTTGGATTTCACACTTTTCTTCATTTGTAACAGTTCCTACCAGTTTTTTCATAATACTCATTTTTTTTATTTACTCATACAACAACTTTCCCGAGGAAAGCATACTCCATAAGAGTATCCTTATAACACATCAAAACTCCTGTCTCACATCAAATGGATCCAAATATGTAATCTCTTTTATCTCATGTCCGGGAAGAAATGTCCCGTACCGGCGAATATCAAGCAGTAATGAGCGAGAGGTATTACGCTCCAGATGAGCTACTACACACTGCTCATGCGAGGGTGTATTTACCTCTAAAGTCGTTTTCCAATTCATCCAAATACACCGTTTACATTGGTATGCATCACAATTGCGACACAGAGGTGCGTAAGATAGTTTATAGAGTTTTGGATTTTTTATATCCAAAACTTCAACCAAGCTGCCGATGGAATACCCGTCGTCAGCCAAATAAAATGCAGGACAAATATAGAATTTACCATCAGGAGCCAATGTAATATTTTCAACTCCGGCATTACAATTATTCATTTTGTCCAACATCATACGGTCGGTCAATAAATTCAATTGCGGAGCCATTCCTTCCAGATACATGCCTTTCAGTTTTAAAGCCAATTCATCTAAAACCGATTTATAGATATCGAAATCAGATTCGGTAAAGGTATCAATATCAACCAGAACAACATTCAACCTTAAAACCTTATCCAACACTTCATTAAGAATTGTATAATTTTTAAAGAAGCCGGTCTTTCCTGTTCTCAATACATAAGTTTTTTGAATATCACAACCTGATACCGACAACTGTTCCCAATCATCAAGAACCACCACATCAGCCTCATCCCGGTATTCTACCGGAACAATTTTGCTATGATCGATTGTTTCTATCTCATCTTTATAGGCTTGCGGTAATTCATAATGCGGATACACAAATTGAAGCATCAGGTTTTCTTTCATAGCAAAAAGAATACCTGCCTTTAAATTTTCCAGACTAATTAATCTGTGTTCAGATTTCCGGTTATCATAATGACAATAAGAAACGCTCGTATCGTCTAATAAAATTACAAGATATTGAAGCATAAAATTAACTATTTATATCGTTTGACTCATTCTTGCCCGTTCCAGACCTGTCACATTCATCCTCCGATTCCAGTTTCCGGTAAAGTTTGTTCCAATAGTAATTATTGGCTCGAACACGCGCTTTATGCATTTTGCAAATAGCCGTACTACGTTGATAAATCGTATTTGTATCCGCCGCATCATAATTCTCACCTTGACACCAAGCGCATCCCTCAGCCGCCTCGCAATCAATACATTCCGGGGTACTTTGTGTACATCGGTCAAGAGTTAAAAAAGGACGCAATTTATTTTTATCAAGACCATCATGCACATTACCTATAATCCATGCTTTTTTGTTTCGGAGAGAATATTGGGCAAAACGTGTACAAGGATAAAAGTTACCGGCCGCATCTACCGCCAACATCATTCCGGCACCACACCAATTCTGATTTTGCAATTTACAGTCCAAAGGCTTACCCAAATGCTCGGAAAAAAAAGAGCAATCGTTTTTCTCATAAAGTCCATTATCAATAATCGAATCGGCCAGTTGAATCAGTTGCTCCTCAAACAAAGAGTCATCACCCTCTTGCCATACATCTTCGAATACACAATTAATATTGACCTCATGAATACCTAAATTATACAAATGCAAGACACTTTCTTTTATATACGGGAGATCCGGGCTACTAATCGTCACTTTAGTACCGTCACCGGGAAACTGTTCTAACCACAGCGGAATATTTCGTACCACATCCTTATATGAGCCTTTTCCGGTGTTCTTATAAATACGGTTAAGATCATGTTTTAATTCTGTCCCGTCAATAGTTATACCGATACTCAAATGATCTATATTTTTCTTAATAAAGCTCTGTACTTTTTCCTCATGATAATTAAGACCATTAGTAGAAAAACTAAAGCGATATGAATCAAACCAATGATGATTTCGTTTAAACAATTCAATCTTTATATAATTACATATTTTTTCTATCAATTCTATTTCAAGAAAAGGCTCTCCGCCGATAAAGTCCTAAACTACTGATTTTTCCTGAAAACTCTGTTCATTATCCAATATATAATCAATAGCTTGTTTGGCAATGTCCCAAGACATACGTTCTTTCGAGTTCTTACCTACGAGATAACAATATTTACATGCTAATTGGCAATCTTTCGTAACAATAAAAGTTATATTTTTAGCTATGCCATCTTGCCACAGTTTTTTAGCTTCCTTTATTTGTCCCATCATTTTATGATTTAAAAAGGATATACCCACTAAATGCAGCATATCCTTTTACATGTTAATAGTTATTCCATCCCGCACATGAACCTGTACACGAGCCTGTACAGGTACCTCGACAGGTCCCTATACAACTACCTTGGCAAGTTCTCTCACAAGTTCCCATACAGGTGTTGTTACAGCCATGATAGCAGGCACGGTAACAAGAACCTGTACAATAACTTTCACACCCCATAGCGACTTTAGCTGCTTTAGAAGCAACAGGATTGCTAACCAATACCACTGTAGCTATAATCGGCAAGGCTGTTTTCACTGCTTTTTTGAAGAATTCACGCCTTGAATAAAGTTCTTCATTCTTGATTTTCTTTTTCATACCTTAAATATTTAAAGCCCTTTCCGGGCAGTAGCCATACACAAACCCTTACATGTACTTAAACACGCACTTTTACAAGTTCCCGAACATCCAGAAGGATAATAAGACGACTTCCCCCGACATGCAGTGGCACAACTCGCTCCACACCCTCCTACACAAGTAGAGCAACTTGAAGAACCGCCACCGGAAGAACCGCCACCACCATACGATTCGTCATCGTCAGGATCGTCACAAGAAGACAAAATAGAAGGAACGATCATAACAGCCCCTAAAAAAGGAAGTATTCCTTTCACCGCTTTTTTAAAGAATTCACGTCTGGAGTGAAATTCTTCATTCTTTTTTTTCTCTTTCATAAATAATAGATTGATTACTAATATATAATAATATTACCAGTCTGGTCGTATCTTATTCTGCGCAGGAATCAAGCGAGCCTCGGAGAAGTACCCTGCATCATATAATCCGGAGTGCCGGATAACAGATTTATCCTTGTAAACATAGAAGGTGGCACAGCCGGCATAAGGAATACAGGATTTATAAATGTACCAACCGTTCTGATACTGCTCATATGCATACATACCAACCGATTCCCCATTGATAAGCAAAGAAATCGTTGAATTACCATAAAAGTCTTTGAAAAATCCCAGATTATACATACGCCCTTTTAGGTTAAGGCAGAGTGGATGACTGGAGTCAACCTGCCGGAAATCGGAATCAAAAAGTTTACTAAACACATACTCTTCACCATGTGCAAGTATAAAAGAAAATAAGAATAAAAAGAGGAACAAGAAAAACCGCATCCGTTCCTTTACAGATGTTTGTAATTGCATTGCGTCATGTTCATGTGCCTATAGCCTCCCCGGATTCGGTATTATACAAAAAAGACGTGGGAGTCTGTACTTTTGCTTATCCAGATTCCAGGCCTTCGCATTGCCTACCTCCAAAGATAAGCAACGTACACAGCCCACGTCAAGATAGATATACAGAACACCACGTCGCGCGTAATGTTTAGATATAATCTAAAGTGGACGTTTCCGTTGCTCTATCTTTTTTGGAGGTTTCAAATTTGCGAAGTTTGGAATCCAAAAGATAATGCCGTAAACGTCTTTTTTTACATTTTATAAATCTCCTTTACTCTTAAAGTTGAGATTATTCCTTGCAAAGGAAGCACTTTTTTATTTAACAACAAACTCTTTCACAAAATTATTTTCTATTTTTAAAACATGTATCTTAACCCACATTAAATTAATTATTCGGTCATATTGCCGCACTTTAATGAATCATATACTTCAAGATAAAGTAATCAAAATATTATAAGCGTACGCAAATACAGTAACATTACCGTTTCATATAATATTTCCGTTCTTCCTCCGTCAGCTTTTCTATCGAATAGCGAAGCATCGTACGGGGCATTTCACCGGCATGTTTATCAAGAAACTGTAACAGCAGGTTCTGGTCGCGTTTACCCATCTCACGGAGCATCCAACCTATGGCTTTTTGCATCAGGTCATGTTTATGATGCAACAACAATTCGGAAAGACGAAGAATGTCGATAAAATCATCATTTCTGATCAGTGTAATCGTAGAAACTACTGCAATACGCTGCTCCCAAAGAAGTGTGCTGTCAGCCAGACGGTACAAATCCTCACGGGGGTTATCCTTTAAATATTCTCCTACAATATAAGGAGCAGACAGGTCCACCAAATCCCAGTTATTAATACGGACAGTCTGTGTCAGATAGAAATCATAAATCTCTTTTCGTGCCTTTTCACCGGACTTCTTGAAACGCTCCACCAACATCAGCAATGCACATAAGCGGCATTCATGCCACTCACTCTCTAATAAATCCGCTATCACTTCAAACGGTTCTTCTTTATGACGCTTTGCCACCAAGCGGGTATTGGGAACGACAATCCCGAGAAATTTATCACCCTCACCATACTGCCCTTTTCCTGTTTTGAAAAAATTGGGCAAATACTCCCTTTTCACCGGGTCGATATACATTTCCAACTCTTTCTGAATCTCTGCTGCCTTTGTTCTCATATGATCTTCCGTATAAATTCAAGCGGCTTGCAGTAAAGCAATCCGCACCAAAAATAAACAAAATATGGGGGAATAATGGAAAGTTATATCTATTTTTGCAGATAATACAGTAATCAGACTATGGTTTTAAATTACATCTGGATAGCATTCTTCATCGTCGCTTTTATTGTGGCATTAGGAAAGCTCATCTTTACAGGAAACACACAAATATTTACCGATATCATCAATTCCACTTTTGATTCGTCAAAGACCGCCTTTGAAGTCTCACTCAGATTGACCGGTGTTTTGTCTTTGTGGTTAGGCATTATGAAGATCGGAGAAAACAGCGGCCTTATCAATGCACTGTCCCGATGGCTGAGTCCTGTGTTTTGTCGTCTCTTTCCGGATATTCCGAAAGGACATCCGGTAATGGGATCCATATTCATGAATATGTCTGCCAATATGTTAGGACTCGACAATGCCGCTACTCCGATGGGACTGAAAGCAATGAAAGAACTGCAAGAACTGAATCCCCAAAAAGACACAGCCAGTAACCCGATGATTATGTTTCTCGTTATCAATACTTCGGGGCTGATACTTATACCTATCTCCATCATGGTATATCGTGCACAGATGGGAGCGGCACAACCAACCGATATTTTTATCCCTATCCTATTGAGTACGTTCGTCTCGACATTGGTTGGAGTGATTGCCGTCAGCATATCTCAACGTATCAATCTGATAAACAAGCCTATACTAATATTAATCGGCGTTCTGAGTCTCATTTTCGGAGGGTTGATGTATCTCTTCACCACCCTTTCACGCGAAGAAATGGGAATCTATTCTACGCTGATAGCCAACATCATACTGTTCGGAGTCATCATTCTTTTCATCTTGACGGGAATACGAAAAAAGATCAATGTATACGACTCTTTTGTAGAAGGGGCGAAAGAGGGTTTCACCACCGCTGTACGCATCATTCCTTATCTGGTCGCTTTTCTGGTAGGTATTGCTGTATTCCGTACTTCCGGGGCAATGGATATCCTCGTGGACGGTATTGGCTATGTAGTAGGACTCTGCGGACTGGACACGAGCTTTGTCGGCGCTCTACCCACCGGATTGATGAAATCGCTCAGTGGAAGCGCTGCCAACGGATTGATGATCGATACGATGAAAGAATTCGGACCGGACTCTTTCGTATCGCGCGTCAGTTGCGTTGTACGCGGTGCTTCGGACACAACGTTTTATATTTTAGCAGTGTACTTCGGCAGCGTAGGCATCACTAAAACACGTAACGCAGTTACGTGCGGGCTGATAGCCGACTTCTCAGGAATCATTGCCGCCATACTAATCAGTTATTTATTCTTCTTTTAATACATCAATATCATGGCTGTAACTTATCAGACAGAGGGCGTAAAAATGCCCGATATCAAAAAAAGGGAAACAACGGAATGGATTAAATCCGTGGCTGCCACATATGGCAAAAAAGTCGGTGAAATCGCGTATATTTTCTGTTCGGACGAAAAAATACTGGAGGTAAATCGCCAATATCTGCAACACGATTACTACACGGATATCATTACTTTCGATTATTGTGAGGGTGATCGTCTTTCCGGCGATCTTTTCATCAGTCTGGACACAGTAAAAACCAACTCCGAACAATTCAAGACTACGTATGATGAGGAACTTCACCGAACAATCATCCATGGTATCCTTCACCTGTGCGGCATTAACGATAAAGGGCCGGGTGAGCGCGAAATTATGGAAGCAGCCGAAAACAGGGCATTGGAAATAAGAAAATAAACCTACGAATAATCTTGTTAATGGGAAAGGCATATTCAGTCATAAAAAAGATTTTATCGCTGATCCATAAAAGAGGTATTTATTCCTGTTTCAAGGAGTAAGCCATTGCTATAATATATTATATATCAACAATATACATAACAAGATACACTTCTCAATGTACAATAGATATACTATATCTGTTTATCAGTACAGTCCCAAGCCCTCACAACATCCCCATGTTCTGCATCACAACACCCGGATGTTTTATATGACAACATCCCCATGTTTTAGATAAGAACATCCGGATGTTGTACGAATGGAAAATAGAGTTCCAACAATGTAAGGATACAGACTATTATTTACTAAGAATAAGATGAAATATCTAACATAAATTATAGAATACATCCATCACTTTGCCTAAGTCATAAAGCAACTAAATATATGTTTATGCAAGGTTCTCCACCATCCAATACCCAATCAAAACCGACATGTATTATCTTTAATAAGGGGTAATTTTGTCCGAAATACAATTATGGTAATTACCAAAACACAGAGTACAATTCTCACTGGACGAAATCCACTTTATTTGCATAACTCGAATGATAAACCATTCCAGGGTCGACGTAAAATTAAAATCATGTATATTATAAACATTAACCATTTATAAAACTATAAACCATGAAACATTTATTTTCAACTTGGGCAATCCTATTATTTGCCCTGTTTATCGTAGTTCCCAACAGTTTTGCCGCCAAATGGAAAGCGCAACACGTCGTTCTGATCGGTCTGGACGGATGGGGAGCATACAGTGTAGAAAAAGCGGATATTCCCAACATCAAAAACGTGATGGCGAATGGAGCGTACACGTTGAAAAAACGTTCGGCACTCCCCTCGTCAAGCGCCATTAATTGGGCCTCCATGTTTATGGGAGCCGGTCCCGAACTACACGGCTATACCGAATGGGGATCCAAAACGCCGGAACTTCCGTCACGCGAATTGAACCAACACGGTATTTTCCCAACCATCTTCCAACTACTACGTGATGCTTCTCCGGAAGCGGAAATAGGTTGCTTATACGAATGGAACGGCATCAAATACCTGGTAGACACGCTTGCATTGAGTTATTACCAACAAGCTCCGGATTACAACAAACACCCCACTGCCCTGTGCGAAATGGCCGTAAGCTATTTGAAAGAAAAGAAACCCGCCCTTACCCTTGTGGCATTTGATAACCCCGATCACATAGGTCATGGTGTCGGTCATGACACGCCCGAATACTATGCAAAACTAAAAGAACTGGACGGATATATCGGACAAATCATCCAAGCTACCAAAGATGCAGGAACATTTGACCAGACTATTTTCATCATAACAGCCGACCACGGTGGTATCAATAAAGGTCACGGCGGAAAAACAATGAATGAAATGGAAACTCCTTTTATTATTTGCGGAAAAAACATCAAAAAAGGATTGAATTTCAATGAAAGTATGATGCAATATGATGTGGCATCCACCATCGCCTATGTATTCGGCCTAAAACAGCCACAAGTATGGATAGGACGCCCGATGAAACAAGTGTTCAAATAAGCGGAAAGGGTGCACCCCTACCATCAAATCGCCCACATTATAACCATGAGTGCGCTCCAAAAGTTTTATATCTGACTTTTGGAGCGCACTCATATTACCCCACAGCCCATCTTCTTAAGTGCTTATAACTCTCTTTTTCATTATAAAAACGGAACTTTTTCGTAACTTTGCACCGTTTGAAAAAGAAGTATTAAAACGAATGGACTTTAAGTACGACGTAATAGTAATCGGTGCCGGCCATGCCGGTTGTGAAGCAGCAGCAGCCTCAGCAAACTTAGGCTCAAAAACCTGTCTCATCACGATGGATATGAATAAAATCGGCCAGATGAGTTGCAATCCGGCAATAGGCGGTATCGCCAAAGGACAAATTGTACGTGAAATAGATGCGCTGGGTGGGCAAATGGGACTGATAACGGACCAAACAGCCATTCAATTCCGTATCTTGAACCGCTCGAAAGGGCCGGCAATGTGGAGTCCGCGCGCGCAATGCGACCGCAATAAATTTATCTGGGCTTGGAGAGAAGCATTAGAAAACACACCCAATCTTCACATCTGGCAAGATACAGTAAAAGAATTGCTCGTTGAAAACGGAGAAGTTGTGGGATTAGAAACAATGTGGGGAGTTACTTTTCATGCAAAATGTGTAATACTTACCGCAGGTACATTCCTCAACGGACTGATGCACGTTGGGAAAAACATGCTGCCGGGCGGACGTATGGCAGAACCGGCATCTTACCAGTTGACCGAATCCATCGCACGGCATGGTATCAGCTATGGTCGGATGAAGACAGGTACCCCTGTGCGTATAGACGGACGAAGCGTGCATTATGAATTAATGGATACGCAAAACGGAGAAGCCGATTTCCATAAATTCTCTTTCATGGATACTCACGTGCGTCATCTCAAACAGCTACAATGCTGGACATGTTTCACCAATCCTGAGTCACATCGTATTTTGCGTGAAGGATTGTCCGAATCTCCCCTTTTCAACGGACAAATTCAAAGTATAGGGCCACGTTACTGCCCAAGTATAGAAACTAAAATCGTCACCTTTCCCGATAAAGAGCAACACCAATTGTTTTTGGAGCCCGAAGGGGAAACCACACAAGAATTATACTTGAACGGATTTTCTTCTTCACTCCCTATGAGCATACAAATTGAAGCGTTGAAGAAGATTCCAGCTTTTAAAGACTTGGTTATTTATCGTCCCGGATATGCGATTGAGTATGATTTCTTTGATCCGACCCAACTAAAACATTCGTTGGAATCGAAGAAAATCAAAAACTTATTCTTTGCCGGACAAGTAAACGGAACTACCGGATATGAAGAAGCCGGCGGTCAAGGAATCATTGCCGGTATCAATGCACATATCAATTGTCATGGAGGTGAACCGTTTACACTGGCGCGTGACGAAGCATATATCGGAGTACTCATCGATGATCTTGTAACCAAAGGAGTAGATGAACCTTACCGGATGTTTACTTCCCGTGCTGAATATCGCATTCTATTACGAATGGACGATGCAGACATGCGCTTGACAGAAAAAGCATGGAAATTGGGATTAGTAAAAGATGATAGATATACATTACTAAAAAAGAAGCGAGAAGCGATAGAACGCATTGTCTCTTTCGCACGCAACTATTCGATAAAAGCGGCACTTATCAACGATTCACTCGAAAAACTGGGTACTACTCCTCTACGTCAGGGATGTAAATTGATAGACCTAATAAACCGTCCTCAAATCACAGTAGAAAATATAGCCGAACATGTGCCGGCATTCAAACGGGTACTCGACGAAATCACAGAACGCAAAGAAGAAATTATCGAGGCTGCAGAAATACTGATTAAATACGAAGGATACATCGGCCGCGAACGAATTATCGCAGACAAGCTTGCCCGGTTGGAAAGTATCAAAATCAAAGGAAAATTTGATTATAACTCCATTCAATCCCTATCCACCGAAGCAAGACAAAAGTTAGTCAAGATAGATCCGGAGACTATAGCACAAGCGAGCCGAATTCCGGGGGTATCACCAAGCGACATCAACGTGCTGTTGGTACTTTCAGGAAGATAAGAGCGTGCGTTTCACGTGAAACAAAACATTTAAAGAAACGAAATAAATCAATGATTATGAGCAAAGAAAGGCTTATCAAAAGCATTCGGGAAATACCCGATTTTCCCATTCCGGGAATACTCTTTTATGATGTTACTACCCTATTCAAAGATGCTGCATGCTTGCAGGAACTTTCGGATACAATGTATGAGATATATAAAGATAAAGGAATCACAAAAGTAGTGGGAATAGAATCCAGAGGCTTCATTATGGGACCAATTCTCGCCACACGATTAGATGCAGGCTTTATCCCGATCCGTAAACCCGGGAAATTACCCGCCGAAACGATTGAAGAGAGTTACGACAAAGAATACGGAAAAGACACGATACAGATACATAAAGACGCTTTAGATGAAAACGATGTCGTATTACTGCACGACGATCTGTTGGCTACAGGTGGAACAATGAAAGCTGCCTGTGAACTGGTCAAAAAGCTAAAACCGAAGAAAGTATACGTAAACTTCATCATCGAGCTAAAAGAGTTGAACGGAAAGGCCGTATTTGGAGACGATGTAGAAATAGAATCGGTATTGTCTTTATAAATAATTTCCTATATTTGCAAGGCGTAGCCATACAGCTACGCCCTTTTTAATATGGAAGCCGATCAGAAAACCAAAACCAGCGAATACCTGAAAGGGATTGTAGCAAATCTCCCGGAAGGTCCCGGTATTTATCAGTACTTAAATGCCGAAGGAGTAATCATATATGTAGGAAAAGCAAAAAACTTAAAAAGAAGAGTATATTCCTATTTCAGCAAAGAACACGAACCTGGAAAAACGAGAGTATTAGTCAGCAAAATAGCCGATATACGTTATATTGTAGTCAATTCCGAGGAAGACGCTCTTTTATTAGAAAACAACCTGATAAAAAAATACAAGCCTCGATATAATGTATTACTGAAAGACGATAAGACCTATCCGTCTATTTGTGTACAAAACGAATACTTCCCGCGCATATTCAAAACCAGAAAGATTATCCGTAACGGTTCCTCTTATTATGGCCCATATAGCCATATGCCATCGATGAACGCCGTACTCGACCTCATCAAGCACCTCTATCCGCTACGCACTTGCAATTTAAACCTTTCACCGGAAAATATCCGTGCCGGAAAATTCAGTGTTTGCCTTGAATATCACATAAAAAATTGTGCCGGCCCTTGTATCGGATTGCAATCGCAGGAAGAATATTTAAGAAACATCGGTGAAATCAAAGAAATTCTAAAAGGAAACACACAAGATATCAGCCGCATGCTATTTCAGCAAATGCAGGAACTGGCAACCGAGATGAAATTTGAGGAAGCACAAAAGATCAAAGAGAAATATACTTTGATAGAAAATTACCGTTCCAAATCCGAAGTAGTAAGTTCAATATTGCATAATATCGACGTGTTTTCCATTGAAGAAGACGAGAACAACTCCGCTTTTGTCAACTACCTGCACATCACTAACGGAGCAATCAACCAAGCTTTCACTTTCGAATACAAAAAAAGGCTGAACGAAAGCAAAGAAGAGCTTCTTACACTGGGCATCATTGAAATGCGCGAACGTTACAAAAGCCTCTCACGAGAGATTATCGTACCGTTTGAAATAGACATGGAGTTAAGTAACGTGGTTTTCACCGTACCGCAACGCGGTGACAAGAAAAAGCTCCTTGAACTGTCGCAACTCAACGTTAAGCAATACAAAGCCGACCGCATGAAACAAGCGGAAAAGCTAAATCCGGAGCAGAGAAACATGCGATTAATGAAAGAGATACAACAAGAGCTACATTTAGACAGACCACCCCTTCAAATAGAATGTTTCGACAACTCCAACATTCAAGGATCGGATGCCGTAGCCGCCTGCGTAGTATTCAAAAAGGTTAAACCATCCAAACAGGACTACCGGAAATACATTATCAAAACGGTAGAAGGACCGGACGACTATGCATCCATGAAAGAAGTGGTCAGAAGACGTTATCAGCGCGCCATAGACGAAGAGAGCACTCTTCCCGACCTGATCATTACCGACGGTGGAAAAGGGCAAATGGAAGCCGTAAGACAGGTTATGGAAGAATTGCATCTCACCATACCCATTGCCGGTCTTGCCAAAGACAGAAAACACCGGACTTCCGAACTTTTATTCGGCTTTCCACCGCAAACCATTGGGTTAAAACAACATTCTCCCCTCTTTAAATTACTGGAACAGATACAAGATGAAGTACATCGTTTTGCCATCACTTTCCACCGCGATAAACGCAGCAAACGCCAAGTAGCATCTGCATTAGACACGATTAAGGGTATCGGAGAGAAAACAAAAACAGCTTTACTAAAAGAATTCAAAAGTGTAAAGCGCATAAAAGAGGCTTCATTGGAAGAAATCAGCGCCATCGCAGGAGAAGCAAAAGCCAAGATTATCAAAGAGGCATTCCCTACCCCGGAAGCCACCAACCGGCAATAGATCAACATGTAGTGCACTAAATAACCTGTATCAACTTATTTAGCACACTGCACTTTTCATTCCCTATACCGATTTAAATATTTTTTTGAGAAAAACCATTTAAACTTCTGATTATCTATAACGTTTTTTGTAAATTTGCCTTTCCAAAAGCAATATAAAAGAGAAAATGAGAGTAGTAATACAGCGTGTCGGCCATGCATCAGTAACCATTGACGGGCATTGCAAATCAGCCATAAAAAAAGGAATGTTAATCCTCGTAGGCATCGAAGAAGCCGACGGAACAGAAGACATTACATGGCTGTGTAAAAAAATTATCAGTCTCCGCATCTTTGATGACGAAAATGGAATTATGAACAAATCGATCGTAGAGACTGGAGGTGAAATACTGGTAATCAGCCAGTTCACCCTACATGCATCAACCAAGAAAGGAAATCGTCCATCGTATATAAAAGCAGCTAAGCCGGATATTTCCATCCCTATTTACGAACAATTTTGCAGAGAATTGAGTTCTCTCCTTGGTAAGGAGATAGGTACGGGAGAATTTGGTGCAGACATGAAAGTGGAACTACTGAACGACGGCCCGGTAACCATTTGTATAGATACCAAAAACAAAGAATAATGACACTGGAAGAAGCTCAAAAACAGGTAGACCTGTGGATAAAAAAGTACGGAGTGCGCTACTTCAGCGAACTTACGAATATGGCCGTACTCACCGAAGAAGTAGGTGAATTGGCGCGTATAATGGCACGCAAGTATGGTGACCAATCTTTCAAGGAAGGAGAGAAAGACAACCTTTCCGATGAAATGGCAGATGTACTCTGGGTACTTCTTTGCATCGCCAATCAAACCGGTGTAGATCTCACCGATGCCTTCACCCGCAATCTGGAAAAGAAGACCCAAAGAGATAATAAAAGACATATAAATAACCCCAAATTGAGTGACCATGGAACAGAATGACACCCACCTAAGCAAGTATGAAGCCGCGTTGGCTAAGTACAATACCAACCTGAGCGATGCCGACGTGCAAGCCCGCGTAGCTGCAATCATTGCAAACAAAGTAGCGGAAAATAATACGGAAGAGGTAAAAAAACTCCTTTTCAATTGTATAGATCTTACAAGTCTGAACAGTACGGACAACGATGAAAGCATTATGAAATTTACTGAAAAGGTAAATCAGTTCGATAACGAGTTTCCCGACTTGAAAAACGTAGCTGCTATTTGCGTATATCCGAACTTTGCAGAAGCCGTTAAAAACACATTGGATGTTGACGGGATAAAGATAGCCTGTGTATCAGCAGGTTTCCCTTCTTCGCAAACATTTATCGAAGTAAAAATAGCCGAAACAGCCATGGCGCTAATGGAAGGTGCTGATGAAATAGACATCGTTATTTCCGTCGGGAAATTCCTTAGCGGAGACTACGAAACGATGTGTGAGGAAATTCAGGAATTGAAAGACACCTGTAAAGAACGCCATCTGAAAGTAATCCTTGAAACCGGAGCTTTAAAAACAGCCTCCAACATCAAAAAGGCCTCTATCCTATCCATGTACTCGGGAGCGGATTTTATCAAAACATCTACCGGAAAACAGCAACCGGCAGCCACTCCGGAAGCAGCATATGTAATGTGTGAAGCCATCAAAGAGTATTACGATAAGACCGGAAACAAGGTCGGATTCAAACCGGCCGGAGGCATCAATACTGTAAATGATGCACTGATTTATTACACCATAGTCAAGGAAATATTAGGAGAGGAATGGTTAAACAACGAATTATTCCGCTTGGGAACAAGCCGATTAGCGAACCTGCTGCTTTCTGAAATAAAAGGTGAAGAAACAAAATTCTTCTGACATACTGCCAACTCCTCCTCCCGCAAAGAGGGGGAGTTTTCATATTAAGACTCCTGCTACGATTGCAAACTCATATCTATAATTAAGAAAAACTAAAGTTCCTTACTTACAAATACTCATATTTTTACTATCTTTGCCGGACATTAGACTATAGAGAATAGGATAATGCACTGTATTAGAGAACGTTTCATTTATTATCTTTTTCCTGGAATTCGGCAAAATTCATGTTATGAAAGGTAATAAGCAAACGGGTCTCACGCACCTTCACGTATATACTCTTGTTATATATCGAACGGAGCGTGAGACTGTTGCTTGTATCGTCATAACGGCTTGCCGAAGCCCCAGGAAAGATACAGAGCAACAGTTCTCACGCTTTTCGGTTAACAAAAGATTAAAAAAGACAAGAGTATGGAACAAAACAGTATTTCAGTACGTTTCAACCCGAACAAAAGAAACGACATCTTAGCAGTCAACAATACACAGAATTTGCTTATCGGGCTAATATCCAGTATGAAAACGGGCCTTTTTGTCGATAGTTTGGAGACAGGTATAGAACATGAAAGACTCCATCGACTACTGGCAGAAACGCCACAGCTGAAACAGGAAGCCGCTATCATCGAAATGCTGTCCCTCCTTCGCAACGAAGGTGAACGAACCTCCTACTCCATCCTTATACCTTATCTGCTCACAGCCAACAACGGAGACGAAACAGAAAGAATCCTTCGCGAACGTTTTTTCGGCATAGAATTGTTTATACACCGCGCTAAAAACTTATATCATTTCTTGGAATATGTGAATAAGAAAAACATCGTATCCATCGAAAAAGAAGACCTTAAACGGGGGATTCTGGCATGGGATATGGGAGAACTGATCAGTTGGGCACGAATCGCTTGCGAAACCGGATATATCGACGAAAAAACCGCTTGGGAATATATTAAATATGCAGGAGAACAATGCCGACAGACATTCCGGAACTGGAATGAAATAGGAAAGAGTTATTTAATCGGACAAGCCATGATAACGGACAAAAAAGAAGAAGCCGACAGAGCAATCAGATACTTTCTCCTGGCCACACAAGATGAAAACAGTCCATGGAGAAAAAATCATTTCTCCCTATCAACCACATAATCGAGATAAGCTTCAAGCGCTTCACAAACATCGGAACCAGATGTGATGGTGTGGAGTAAATCAAGGGCTTTTTCTTTGTAAAACTTCATCTTCTCTACGGCATATTCGATGCCGCCATTCTCTTTGGAGAACTCTATCAAACGGGCGATTTCACCGGATGTAGCAGTACCCTCCTTTATTCTGACAGCTACTTCCTGTGCCCACGCATCGGCAGTAGAATTTAAAGCATAAATGGCAGGCAAAGTCAATTTCCCTTCCAACATGTCATTACCCGTCGGCTTACCAAGCGCTTTATTCTCAAAATAATCAAAAATATCATCTTTTATCTGAAAACAAATCCCAATATATTCGCCAAACAAACGGGCAATCTCCGCCTTTTCATCATCAGCATGCACAGATAATGCCGCCGATTTAGTACAAGCAGCAAAGAGCGCTGCTGTCTTCTTACGAATCACATCGAAATAGATTTCTTCAGAGAATTGCGGATTGCTTACATTGGAAAGCTGCAACAATTCGCCTTCAGCCAAATCTTGGCCCAGACCAGAAACAACCTCCAATATCTCGTGACTCATCGTTTTTCCGGCATGCACAAGACTGGTAGCCAGTAGAAAATCACCCACCAACACCGCTACTTTATTATTATAAATGGCATTAACAGAGAGCTGCCCGCGACGCTCGGTACTCTCATCCACCACATCATCGTGAACAAGGCTGGCCGTATGAAGAAGTTCCAGCGCAACAGCCGCATGAAGAGTGGCAGGCCGAATAGCACCATACAAACGTGCAACCAATAACACTAAAATAGGACGCATCATCTTCCCATTCCTCTGCCGGATATGAGCAATCACGTTATTCAGCAGAAGATTCGAACTGGACAGAGAACTATCAAATAGTCTCTTAAAGTCTTCCAGTTCCGTTGTTATCGGAGACTTTATTAGGGGTAAACTATCCATATATGACACAATTTGAGCACAAAAGTAATAATAAAACGGTTAATACCGTATTTTTTTGTACTTTTACCATGAAAAATTAGATAAATATGAATCAAAACAGTAAACTTTTCTTTTTGGATGCTTACGCACTTATATATCGGGCTTATTACGCCTTTATCAAAAATCCACGAATCAATTCCAAAGGTTTCAATACCTCGGCAATCTTAGGTTTTGTAAATACATTGGAAGACGTATTGAAAAAAGAGAACCCTACACATATCGGCGTAGCTTTCGATCCCCCGGGCCCCACCTTCCGACACGAAGCATACGAACAGTATAAAGCACAACGTGAGGAAACACCGGAAGCAATCCGCCTATCGGTACCTATCATAAAAGATATCATCCGGGCCTACCGCATACCTATACTCGAAATAGCAGGCTATGAGGCGGACGACGTAATCGGCACACTGGCTACTAAAGCCGGACAACAAGGTATTACTACCTATATGATGACCCCCGACAAGGACTACGGCCAATTGGTAACAGACCATGTATTCATGTACCGCCCCAAATACGGAGATAAAGAATTCGAAGTAATGGGCGTGGAACAGGTCAAGGCGAAATTCGATATTCAATCTCCTGTACAAGTCATCGATATGTTAGGATTGATGGGGGACGCTTCAGATAACATTCCGGGTTGCCCCGGTGTAGGAGAAAAAACAGCACAGAAACTAATTGCCGAGTTCGGTAGTATCGAAAATTTACTTGAGCACACTGACCAACTGAAAGGTGCACTAAAAATAAAAGTCGAGACAAACCGGGAAATGATTACTTTCTCCAAATTCCTAGCAACTATAAAAACAGATGTTCCTATCAAATTAGACATGGACGCATTGGTTCGTGAACAAGCAGACGAAGAAGCACTACGAAAAATTTTCGAAGAATTGGAATTTCGTACATTAATAGATAGAATCTTCAAAAAAGACAATCAGCCTCTCTCCTCTTCTCCCGGACCTCTTTTTGCACAAACAAACACTCCGGTTCAAGGCGATTTATTCGCAGAATTTACGGCCAACGGGACAGTTGAAGAGAAAAAAACGAATCTACACACGTTAGAAACATTAAAATGTGATTACCAACTTATTGATAATAAGGATAAAAGGAGCAAATTAATTCAAAAGTTACTTACAACGAAAATTCTCGCGTTAGATACGGAAACTACAGGTACCGAGCCAATGGAAGCAGAATTGGTAGGAATGAGTTTCAGTTTTGCAGAAAATCAGGGATTTTATGTACCGGTACCTGCCGAACGGGAAGAAGCGTTAAAAATAGTAAATGAATTCCGGAAAGTCTTCGAAAATGAAAAATCATTGAAAGTCGGGCAAAATATCAAATATGATATGATCGTTCTCCAAAATTATGGAGTGGAAGTGAAAGGCCCTCTTTTCGACACAATGGTAGCACACTATGTCCTCCAACCGGAACTTCGTCACGGAATGGACTATCTGGCCGAAATTTATCTCCACTACCAGACCATTCATATCGAAGAGCTTATCGGCCCTAAAGGAAAGAACCAAAAAAACATGCGCGACCTCGATCCCAAAGACATCTACCGATATGCTTGCGAGGATGCAGATGTCACACTAAAATTAAAAAATGTACTCGAAAAAGAACTGAAAGAGAATGATGCTGAAAAGCTTTTCTATGAAATAGAAATGCCACTCGTCCCTGTACTTGTAAACATTGAAAGCAATGGTGTACTTTTGGACACAGAGGCGCTCAAGCAATCGTCAGAACACTTTACAGCACAAATGGCAGCCATCGAAAAAGAAATTTACGAATTGGCCGGTGAAGAATTCAATATCGCTTCTCCCAAACAGGTAGGCGAGATACTATTCGACAAACTAAAAATTGTAGACAAAGCCCGGAAGACCAAAACCGGCCAGTATGTCACATCGGAAGAGGTACTCGAAAGCTTGCGGCATAAGCATCCCGTAGTAGAAAAGATATTGGAACACCGTGGGCTGAAAAAATTACTGGGTACCTATATAGACGCCTTACCGTTACTTATGAACCCACGTACAGGACGTGTACATACTTCTTTCAATCAAACGGTTACAGCTACCGGACGTCTCAGTTCCAGTAATCCCAACCTTCAAAATATCCCTATTCGTGATGAAAACGGGAAAGAGATCCGCAAAGCATTTATTCCCGATGAAGGATGTCTGTTCTTCTCTGCCGACTATTCGCAAATAGAATTACGTATCATGGCACATCTGAGCGAAGATAAGAATATGATAGATGCTTTTCTAAGCGGTTATGACATTCACGCTGCCACGGCAGCCAAAGTGTATAAAACCAATATTGAAGATGTAAACTCCGATATGCGTCGTAAAGCCAAAACAGCCAATTTCGGGATCATATACGGCATTTCCGTCTTTGGCCTGGCAGAAAGAATGAATGTGGACCGGAAAGAGGCTAAAGAGCTCATAGAAGGTTATTTTGAGACTTATCCACAAGTAAAAGCCTATATGGACAAAAGCATCGAGGTAGCACGTGAAAAAGGCTACGTCGAAACCATATTCCACCGTAAACGTTTCCTACCGGATATCAACTCGAGAAATGCAGTAGTACGCGGATATGCCGAACGTAATGCCATCAATGCGCCCATCCAGGGAAGTGCAGCCGATATAATAAAGGTCGCTATGGCACGTATCTACGAACGTTTCAAACGCGAAGGGCTGAAAGCTAAAATGATACTGCAAGTACATGACGAATTAAACTTCAGTGTTCCGATAGAAGAACGGGAACGGGTAGAACAAGCAGTCATTGAAGAAATGGAAAAAGCCTATAAGATGCATGTCCCCTTAAAAGCAGATTGTGGTTGGGGAAAAAACTGGCTGGAAGCACATTAAAAAAGCCAATCGCCACATGCCAGAGAACCCTGAAAGTTTTTATCAGACTTTCAGGGTTCTCTTCAAAAACGGCTTCCCACTTCCTGTGTGCCACGTGGAACAAATGCATAAAGATGAATACATTAGAAGATATTTATTACCTTTGTCTACTCATAAACACCAAAACAACTCCTCATGAATCAAGAATTAAAGCAGTACGTAGAAACCACCATTATTCCAAAATATGAAATGTTTGATAAGGCCCATAACCGGACACATGTATGCACTGTCATTGCCGAAAGCCTGATACTGGCAAAAGATTACCCCCTAAATACGAACATGGTTTATACCATAGCAGCTTACCATGATCTCGGATTATGTAAAGACAGAGCCACACACCATCTTGTCTCCGGTGAAATTCTTGAGAATGATAAAATGCTGTATAGATGGTTTACAGAGGAAGAAATAAGAGTAATGAAAGAAGCCGTAGAAGACCACAGAGCCTCTTCTGACCATAAGCCACGCAGTATTTACGGAAAAATTGTAGCAGAAGCAGATAGAATTATAGATCCGGAAATTACATTAAGAAGAACCGTACAATACGGATTGAAACAGAATCCGGCAGAAAACACAGAATGGCATTACAACCGCTTCCTAAATCATCTCTTAAATAAATATGCCGAAGGAGGATATCTGAAGTTATGGTTCGAACACTCAAAAAACGGAGAAAAATTACGAGAATTACGGTCACTTATCAACAACCGGGAAGAATTAAGAAATGTTTTTAACAAGATATTTGAAGAAGAAACAAATCTACAGATATAAATTCGTACGAAAAATTAACAGAATAGAAAAAACAGCCGGAGTTTTTTCACAAAAATCCCCGGCCCAACCAGTTACAGAGAATTTATCATCTAAAAACTAAAAAACATTCAATCTTTACCTAACTCTACAAAAGTAACACAAAAAAAGGAAAATATCAAATATCAGATTTGCGAAAAACGAACATTCTGAATCAAAACACGCTTAAGGCGACAAAATTAGAGCTTATATAGCGAAAAAATCATATCAGACAGAAACGTTCCTGCAATTCTTTCAAGAACCCACGTGAAATACGCAAATCCTCCCGATCATTAAAAGGGGGATACAGTTGGCATTGTTTGCCATTAATAACAGCCAGATAGCTGACATTTATAATTATTGATTGACTAATCTGTACAAATGACTCCGAATAGCTTATAATATCTTCAGCTTTCGTGTTTTTCTTAAGGCTCAATCTGGCCTGATTGAAAAGTGTCACCTGCCACTGTCGTTTATCTTTCGAATATTCAAAGAAACCTATCTCTTCAATACGAAGCAACTTAAAACCTGTCACAGTACTTATCATGAAGGTATCGCGTTGTGGCAATAATGCACTCACAGACGCCGCAAAGGCCGGAATCGCCGGATGGGAAAGCGCTGCTTTCCGATAACGTTCAATAATCAATTCGAGATCTCCTGAAACAAAAGGTTTCAATAAATAATCAAATGCCGATTCCCGCAATGCCTGAAGCAAATATTTGTCATAGGCTGTATAAAAAACAACCTTCATATCCCACAATACCTCGTCGCGCATTTCACTCAGTAACCTGATCCCCTGGATATCCGGTAATTCTACGTCTAAAAACAGAAGATCAGGATGTTGCTCCATGATTAATTTTCTTCCTTTAGCCCCATTGACAGCAGTCCCTCTGACATCCATTTCAGGATATAACGCCAATTCCCGACACAGATTTTCTATCGCCGTACGATCATCATCCACAATCACTACTTTGCAAATTCCATTCATTGTTATCATAGGTCATAAGAATAATTGCATGGGATATACACAGAAACACCAGTTCCGGTTCGCATCCCGTCAGCAAGGTTTGTTATTTCAAAACGTATCTTTTCTCCTTTATTTTTTGCATTCAACAACTGAATTGTCTGATAAAGCACTTTCAGACCTGTGCCTGTTCCCCGGGTAGGCGACATAACCTGAGGTAAATATCCCCGTCCGTTATCTGCAATCATTATCCGTACGCCATTCCCTTCAGGCATAACAGATATCTCTAACCGCTTCTCCCCTTCCATACCAGCAAGTCCATGCTTAATAGCATTCTCTACCGGAATCTGCACAATCATGGAAGGTACAATGATTTTCTCTACATCCAAGGTCGTATCGACCGATAAATCCAATATAAAGTTTTCACCTAACCGGTCCCTTTCCAAGCCGATATACGTCTGTACAAAATCCAATTCCTCCCGTAGCGGCACACTTAGTTTCTCTGTCATTTCCAAACTCTTACGCAACAATTTCACTAAATCAACCAATCCCGAACGTTCTCTGTCAGTCCCTTTAAAACGGCTAATCTCACGATTCAGCACATTAAAAGTAAAATGAGGTGAAACATGATTACGGATATTCTCCATACGAAGGCGGCTTATCTGGTTAAGAAGACGTTCCTGCAAAAAAGCACGTTTCTTTTTCATCAAACGATAAAGAAAAAATAATACAGCGATAGAGCCAACACAGGCAATAGCCCAAATGTACGATGTAAGCCGCAAGACTTTCATCTCTCCCGACTGTTTTTCAATCAAAAGTTCACGCCGCATTACAATCGTGTCCTGACTATATCGCATGTCTAACTCCGCAACACGAGTACGTATCTGCTCGTTCCGGATAGAATCATTCAACTCCTGATCACGTCTCAAATATTCATAAGCACGCCGATAATCACCTGTCTGCTCAAAATAGTGCTGCAAATACTGATTACGGATATTAATCATATTGGCATCGACATGCCCGTCAGGAACAGTACGCGCAATCATCCGGCTGGCAAGTGACACATCACCCTGTCGGAGTGCAAGTTCTATCATTTGAGTTTCAATATAATACATCGCCGAACGATTATTCATACCGGAAAAGAAACGATAACTGTCATTCAGATATAGTTGAGCGGAATCCAACTTATCAGTCAATACATACAACTCACCCAGATTGGCTTTACACAGATTCTGTTCATAAATCATCTGAGAATAAGGAGCTACAACAGCTAAAGCACGCTCCATGTAGCAAGAAGCTTCCCGGTAATCTTTCTTATAATAAAAATGGTTACCACGATTGTTGAGATAAGTAAACTTCTCAGGAACACTCATCTGCGAAAAGTAACGGCCGGCCATCTCATAATAATGATTAGAAAGATCGAAATCACGCAATTCCATATACGTCTGTCCCAAACCATAATAAATAGGAAATTTATTGCGGTCGGGCAAGCCTAATGAATCACAAAGGAACAACGCACGCCGATAATAATAAGCCGCATCGGTATAATCGCTTTTATGAACATTACCGTCGGCCAGATTTATGCAAATATCAGGCAAATAAGACAATTCATTGCCCTGCTTGCGATGTTCATAAGCTTTCTGATAATACACAACCGCAGAATCCGGAAAATTCCATCTCCCCCATACATTTCCCATCATATTGTAAGTGGCAGAAAAGAGATCGTGTATTTGTGGAGAGTCAGAAGATTTCTGACAAAAATGAAGAATTATCCGGCTGTAATACACAACCGAATCAAACTGAGAAGCAGCAAAACAGGCCTTAGAATAGACATTCATTAATCGATAATAGGACAAACTATCTGCAGTCTGCGACATATTCTTACGCAATAAAGAACGGGAATAGGCATTATTCGTGAACAGAGAATCCATCGCTTTTCTTTCCAATAAAGTCACAATATCATCTTCGCCACCCGTTTCTGATATGTCTACATGCTCGTCACATCCACACACAAACAATAATGAACAGATGAATACAATAACTCCCTGAATATATCTATCTACCATCTCCTTATCTATAGAATATTGCAACAAAAATACATTCTTTTTCTGAATGATATATATATTCTGATAGAAATTATAAGCAAAATTACTTATCTTTGTAGCCAATATTATAGAATACAGGAATCTAATGAGTCCATTAAACTTCACTCACATTCTGACACAGGCAGTCGATGAGCTTTCGGAAAGCGAATCATATAAAGGACTGTTTCATCAACACAAAGACGGCGAACCCTTGCCCTCTGCACGGGTATTGTGCGAAATTATCGAGTTGTCACGTTCCATTCTCTTTCCCGGGTATTTCGGTAATTCCACGATCAACAGCCGGACAATCAATTATCACATCGGAGTTAATATTGAAAAATTATTCGGCCTGTTGTCAGAGCAGATTCTGGCAGGATTGTGTTTCGGAAAAAATGAAGAATGCGGTACTTGCAACGAATTACAGCGCGAAGAAGCAGCCCGTCTTGCCGCAAAGTTTATCAGTAAGTTACCACATATGCGTCGTATTCTGGCCACGGACGTGGAGGCAGCTTACAATGGCGACCCTGCAGCCCAAAGCTTCGGCGAAGTGATTTTCTGTTATCCGGCCATCAGAGCCATCAGTAATTATCGCATTGCCCACGAATTATTGGAATTAGGTGTACCGCTCATTCCCCGTATCATTACGGAAATGGCACACAGTGAAACGGGCATAGATATTCATCCGGGTGCTCAGATCGGAAGCTATTTTACCATAGACCACGGAACCGGTGTGGTAATCGGAGCCACCAGTATCATCGGACAGAACGTGAAACTGTACCAAGGGGTTACGTTAGGTGCCAAAAGTTTCCCGTTGGATGCCGACGGCAAGCCGATCAAAGGCATTCCCCGCCATCCGATACTGGAAGACAATGTGATCGTCTATTCCAACGCAACTATCTTAGGACGTATCACTATTGGTAAAAATGCGACAGTAGGCGGTAACATCTGGGTGACGGAAGACGTACCTGCAGGAGCGAAAATCGTCCAGACCAAAGCCAAAAAATAAAGGAAACAATGTGCAAGTATGCCCATGTACCGATTAAGAGAATAAGAAATTAATAACTTGAATAATTAACAAATTAACGCGCCAGCCAATCGGCACATTACCCCCATTGGCATATTGGCACATTATTCATTATGAGCGAACAATTTGAAATGATTGCCAAAACCTTCCAGGGATTGGAAGAGATACTGGCAGAGGAGTTGACGGCATTAGGAGCCAATGACGTACAGATAGGTCGAAGAATGGTCTCATTCACCGGAGATAAAGAGATGATGTACAAAGCGAACTTTTGCCTGCGCACCGCCATCCGCATTCTGAAGCCTATCAAAAATTTTAAAGCCAAGGATGCCGACGAAGTTTATGATCAAATCAAAGCCATCGATTGGGAAAATATATTGGATGTAAACAAGACCTTCGCCGTAGATGCCGTTGTATTCAGTGAAGAATTCCGTCATTCCAAATTCGTCTCTTATAAAGTGAAAGACGCTATCGTCGATTATTTCCGCGAATTGAACGGCAAACGTCCATCCGTGCGTATCAACAAACCGGATGTACTATTAAATATCCATATCGCACAAACGACCTGTACTCTCTCCCTCGATTCATCCGGCGAATCCCTACATCGACGCGGTTACCGTCAAGAAGCTGTTGAAGCACCGCTAAACGAGGTATTGGCAGCCGGTATGATTTTAATGACCGGATGGAAGGGCGAATGCGATCTCATCGATCCGATGTGCGGATCGGGAACAATCCCCATCGAAGCTGCATTGATAGCCCGTAATATCGCACCGGGTGTATTCCGCAAGGAGTTCGCTTTTGAAAAATGGGTAGACTTCGATCAGGAACTATTTGACAATATCTACAACGACGATACGCAGGAACGGGAATTCGGACATAAAATATACGGTTATGACAACAACCCGAAAGCCAATGAAATTGCCATGCATAACATCAAGGCTGCCGGTGTATCAAAAGACATCGTTTTGAAACTACAACCGTTTCAGCAATTCGAACAACCGGCCGAAAAATCAATTATCATCACGAACCCGCCTTATGGTGAACGTATATCTACCAATGACCTTTTAGGACTGTACAGCATGATCGGCGAACGATTAAAGCATGCATTTGTGGGCAATGATGCATGGATACTCTCGTATCGTGAAGAATGTTTCGACCAGATAGGATTAAAACCCAGTCAAAAGACCCCACTTTTCAACGGAGCACTGGAATGCGAGTTCCGTAAATACGAAATATTCGACGGTAAATACAAGGAATTCAAGAGTCAGGAAAGCGGCGAAGAGAATGGAGAAAAAACATCGAGAGAGAGAAAAGAATTCCGTCCACGCCGTGAAGAAGGAGGCCGTAGTTTCTCCGGAGACAGAAGGCCAAGAGAAGGACAAAGCTTCAATAATGGCGACAGAAAGCCGAGAGAATTCAAAAAAAATTAGAAGCCGAAGGCTGAAAAGTAGCAATGATGGATGAATTAGCTATCATAGAAAATAAGATCTATGAAATCAGAGGACAGAAAGTAATGCTGGACTTTGATCTGGCAGAAATGTACGGCGTAGAGACTCGAGTATTAAAACAAGCTGTACGGCGCAACATCGAACGTTTTCCAATAGAATTCATGTTTGAACTTACTAAAGAAGAAGCAGAGTTTTCAAGATCACAATCTGTGACCTTGAAAACAGGACAGGGACATAACATTAAATATCTTCCTTTTGCTTTTACAGAGTATGGAGTAGTGATGTTATCAAGTGTACTAAAAAGCAAAACGGCCATTGAAATCAATATCAATATTATCCGTGCCTTTGTCCACATGCGCCAATATTTGCTTTCGAACATCCCCAAGCAAGAACTGGACGAATTAAGAAAACGTGTGGAATATCTCGAAGAAGATATATCCTCCGATCGGGAAAGCTATGAAAAACAGTTCGAAGAGCTGTTCACAGCCTTTGCCAAAGTCAGTGCCATCATTCAATCTAAAACGGCTCCTTTAAACAGGGTCAAGATACAAGGATTCAAAAACCAAGAGGATAAATAAGAAAATGATGAATAAAAAAGGTTATCTACTGATAGGATTGATCTATAGCCTATTTATCACAAATATCATGTCGCAAGAGTTAAAAACGCCGACACTGGAAGATCTGATTCCCGGCGGCGAGACCTACCGTTATGCCGAAAACCTTTACAGCTTACAATGGTGGGGGGATGAATGTATCAAACCAAGTATAGATACTCTATTCGTTATCGATCCCAAAACAGGAAAAGAGAAGATCATCGCCATACGGGAAACCGTAAACAAAGTACTGGAAAAAGAACAGACAGGTAAACTGCCGCATTTCTATTCCACAAGTTTCCCTTGGGCAGATAAAGAAGAAATGCTGATCGAACTGCCCGGCAAATATGTTGTCTATGACTTCAAAAACAACCGGATCGTTTCTACCGTTACATTGGCAAAAGGTGCTTCTAATCAAGATTATTGTACCGCTACCGGAAACGTGGCCTATACGGTCGGGAACAATCTGTACGTAAACGAGAATCCTGTTACCGATGAGCCCGAAGGCATTGTTTGCGGTCAATCCGTACACCGAAACGAATTCGGCATCTACAAAGGCACATTCTGGAATCCCAAAGGCGATCTGCTGGCATTTTACCGTATGGACGAAAGTATGGTGACTCAATATCCACTGGTAGATATAACCGCCCGTATAGGAGAAGTAAACAACATCCGTTACCCAATGGCGGGAATGACCAGCCATCAAGTCATGATAGGTATCTACAATCCGACTACCGGCAAAACGCACTATTTAAAGACCGGAGACCCTACCGACCGTTATTTTACCAATATCAGTTGGTCACCGGACGGGAAAAGCCTCTATCTGATAGAATTAAACCGCGATCAGAACCATGCAAAATTGTGCCGATATGATGTAGAAACCGGAGAACTGGCCGCTACCCTCCTCGAAGAGACACATCCCAAATATGTAGAACCTCAGCAACCCATCGTTTTCTTACCTTGGGATTCTACTAAGTTCATCTACCAAAGCCAACGTAGCGGTTTCAATCATTTATATCTGTATGACATCACCGGCAAGCTGATTAAGCAACTGACCGAAGGGCAATGGCTGGTTAATAGCATCTTGGGCTTCAATGAAAAAAAGAAAGAAATTCTTTTCAGTGTCAACGATGCTACAGGACGGGATAACTTCTCCGTAAATGTAAAAACAGGCAAACGCAGTCTGCCTTTCAGTATGCATACAGATACCGAAGGAGTACACAATGCTACAGCCAGTCAATCAGGCCGTTATGTGATTGACAGTTACTCTACTCCCACCATTCCCAGAAAAATTGACATCATCGATACTCAAACGGGAAAGAACATCAACTTGCTCACAGCAGCCAATCCGTTCGACGGCTACAAAATGCCGGTTATCGAAACCGGTACGATCAAAGCCGCAGACGGTGTAACCGATTTGTATTACCGCCTCATCAAACCTGCTGACATGGATCCGAACAAAAAATACCCCGCCATTGTATATGTCTACGGAGGTCCCCATGCTCAAATGGTCACAGGAGGCTGGCAAAACGGTGCCCGCGGATGGGATATTTACATGGCCAATAAAGGATACGTCATGTTCTGTCTGGATAATCGCGGCAGCTCTAATCGTGGACTGGAATTTGAAAATGTTACCTTCCGCCAATTAGGTATCGAAGAAGGAAAAGACCAGGTAAAAGGAGCCGAATTTCTACAAAGCTTGCCTTATGTAGATAAAAACCGGATCGGCGTGCATGGATGGAGCTTCGGCGGCCACATGACTACTGCACTGCTACTCCGCTATCCGGAGATTTTCAAAGTAGGTGTAGCCGGTGGTCCTGTTATCGACTGGAGTTATTATGAAATAATGTACGGAGAACGGTATATGGATACCCCTCAAAGCAATCCCGAAGGTTATGAACAGTGTAATCTGAAAAATCTGGCCGGCAACCTAAAAGGGCATCTGCTCATCATCCATGATGACCACGATGATACCTGTGTGCCCCAGCATACACTTTCATTCATGAAAGCCTGCGTAGACGCCCGTACTTATCCGGATCTCTTCATTTACCCGGGACATAAACACAATGTAATGGGACGCGACCGCGTACATTTACACGAAAAGATAACCCGCTATTTTGAAGATAACCTGTAAACCGGTGCCTGTTTTAAAGATGCGATAAATAAATTATAAGTAAGAACAAATGCCACATATCCGGTGCCGGACGCGCACATTGGTATATCGGCATATTAACCCAATTATCAATATGAAACTGTTACTCTTAGGTTCGGGCGGCCGTGAACATGCCTTAGCATGGAAAATAGCCCAAAGCCCCAAAGTGGAAAAGTTATACATCGCTCCCGGTAATGCCGGAACCTCTTCGGTCGGTGAGAACGTAAACATCAAAGCTACAGATTTCGATGCACTGAAAGCATTTGCTCTTAAAGAGAAAATCGACATGATCGTAGTCGGCCCCGAAGATCCGTTGGTAGAAGGTATTTACGACTATTTCCAAAACAGCCCTGAAACAAAGCATATCTCCATTATCGGGCCTACTGCCGAAGGTGCCCGTTTGGAAGGCAGTAAAGAATTTGCCAAAGAATTTATGCAACGCCATCACATTCCGACCGCACGGTACAAGAGTATCACAGCCGATACCCTGGAAGAAGGATTTGCTTTTCTGGAAAGTCTGGAAGCACCCTATGTATTGAAAGCCGACGGACTCTGTGCCGGAAAAGGAGTATTGATACTTCCGACTCTGGATGAAGCAAAAAAAGAGCTGAAAGAGATGCTTAGCGGTATGTTCGGAGACGCATCGGCAACAGTGGTTATCGAAGAGTTTCTCAGTGGAATCGAGTGCAGCGTATTCGTATTGACGGATAGCGAACACTATAAAGTACTTCCTGTAGCCAAAGACTACAAGCGTATCGGTGAAGGCGACAAAGGTCTCAACACGGGAGGTATGGGCAGCGTTACTCCGGTTCCCTTTGCCAATGAAGAGTTTATGGAAAAAGTCCGCACACGGATCATCGAACCTACCGTCAACGGACTAAAGACAGAGGGTATTCTTTATAAAGGCTTTATCTTCCTGGGGCTGATCAACGTAAAAGGAGAACCGATGGTGATCGAATACAACGTCCGTATGGGAGACCCGGAAACAGAAAGCGTAATGCTTCGCGTCAAGAGCGATCTCGTAGAGCTTTTCGAGGGAGTAGCCCAGAAAAACTTAGATACAAAAACGCTTGAGATCGATCCTCGCACGGCAGCATGTGTCATGCTGGTAAGCGGCGGCTATCCGGAAACTTACCAGAAAGGATTTCCTATCAGCGGCATCGAACAGGCCAAAGATACGGAAAGCATTCTCTTTCATGCCGGCACGGCCTTAAAAGAGGGGCAAATCGTAACCAACGGAGGACGTGTCATTGCCATCAGTTCATATGGAAATTCCAAAGAAGAGGCACTCGCAAAGAGCTATCAAGTGGCCGAGATGATACAATTTGAAAAGAAAAACCTCCGCCACGATATCGGATTTGATTTATAATGAGAAATAGAAGACTACAAGGCCGGATAACAGCAGGCAGATTCACACTGCCCGCTGTTGTCCTTATTTGCATCGTCTGCTGGATAGGCACTTCCATCCTGCTGCCTGCAATGAGTTCGGAAAAAGAAGCCGGATATGCGTTGTGGCAGTCGGTCTGCACACTTTATCTCCCTGCCTGGGCCGACAGGATCATCAGCTTTATACTATACGCCGCCATCGGATATTTTCTGATCGAGCTCAACAATACATTCGCCATTATCCGTATGCGGGCTTCGGTACAGACCTCCATTTATTTTTTATTGGTAACCATCTGTCCGGGCATGCACCTGTTGTATGCAGGAGATATAGCCGCCGTAGCCTTTCTTATCTCTCTGTTTTTCTTATTTAAAAGTTATCAGCACCCCCGTCCGGTGAGTTATATATTCCATTCTTTCGTTTTCATAGGAGCGGGAAGCCTGCTGTTTCCACAATTATTATATTTCATTCCCCTTTGGCTGATAGGAGCTTATTACTTCCAATCACTCACAGCCCGTAGTTTTTGTGCCGCATTGATAGGGTTGAGTGTTTCCTATTGGTTTTTGTTCGGACATGCGTTCTTCTACGGCCAGATGGAGCTGTTCTACCAACCATTCGTCGAGCTGGTTCATTTCCAACCGGTCAATCCCGGCAAGGACCTTCAACTTTGGGAACTCGTTACGCTTGGTTATCTATTCATCCTGTTCATAGTCAGCGCAGCGCATTGCATTGTCAGTGGATTCGAAGACAAGATACGTACCCGTTCTTATCTGCATTTCCTGATTTTCATAAATTTCTGCATATTCCTGTTCATATTCCTACAACCGGCCCACTGCATGGACCTACTATCGTTACTTCTGATAGGAGTCAGTATTCTTGTGGGACATTTGTTTGTTTTAACCAACAGTAAAGTCTCTAATCTATTCTTTATCGGTTCCGTGACCGGATTAATTCTCTTATTCTGTTTCAATGTATGGACGCTTTTATAAATTTTCTTATTGAATGGGGTTACTTAGGCATGTTTCTTTCTGCCGTACTGGCCGGGAGCGTTGTTCCTTTCAGCTCGGAAGCGGTGTTAGCAGCATTGGTTCTGCCCAGTACAGGTTTGAACCCTGTTATCTGCCTGTTATCAGCTTCGGCAGGCAACCTTTTAGGTAGCCTGACCTGCTATGCAATGGGGCGCATGGGCCGTATGGATTGGCTTGAAAAATACTTCCACATGAAACGGGAAAAGGTAGAACGCATGCAAGCCTACCTCAACGGCCGAAGCGGCTTCATGGCCTTCTTCGCCTTTCTTCCCATTATCGGAAGCGTAATAGCCGTTGCACTGGGATTTCTGCGAAGTAATATATGGGTAGTTTCCATCTCTATGCTGGCCGGAAAAATGCTGCGTTATATATTAGTAATCCTTGCAGCGAGGGGGCTGATCGACTTAATGGTATGAAACGAATCATTGAACTGACTGCCGATGGCAGCGCCACTCTTTTCGTTCCGGAGTTGAACGAACATTATCATTCTGTGAAAGGTGCCAGAACCGAGTCTCAACATATTTTCATCGACATGGGATTGAATGCCTCCGAAGCCGTAGAGCCACATATTCTCGAAATAGGTTTCGGAACGGGATTTAATGCTCTGCTTACACTTGAAACAGCAGAAAGATCCCTTCGGAAAGTGCACTATACCGGTATCGAACTCTACCCGCTTTCCTGGGATATCGTAGAGCCGTTGGGATATAGTAACAACCCGTTGTTCAAAACATTACATATGATTCCCTGGGGTGAGGATGCAATAATAACGCCCCACTTTACGTTAAGAAAAGTACAAGCGGATGTAAATAATGTATTTATGTGTCCATATGGCAATCTATCTGCTGAAAACACGGTGATACCTGACAGTAACCGGGGGATCGGCACGGCAACACATTGGGACATTATCTATTTTGATGCTTTTGCACCCGAGAAACAACCGGAGATGTGGTCGCAAGAACTATTCAACCGGCTATATGTTATAATGAATCCGAAAGGCATACTCACCACTTATTGTGCGAAAGGGATAGTACGCCGTATGTTACAGGCAGCAGGCTTTACAGTGGAACGCCTTCCCGGCCCCCCAGGAGGAAAACGAGAAATACTAAGAGCCCGGAAAGACTGTCCGCCGGAGAAAAAAACAACCATCTAAAAAGAAACAATATATATGAGACATATCTTCGCTCTTCTCCTGATAATCATCTGCCTGACATCGTGCAATACAGGAAAGTCAAAACAAAATAACGAGAAGCCGGTTATTGCCGTCACCATCGAGCCGCAACGTTATTTCACCGAAGCCATTGCCGGAGATAAATTCGATGTCATCAGCATCGTACCCAAAGGCAGCAGTCCGGAAACCTACGATCCGACGCCCCAACAGCTCGTTTCACTTGGAGACAGCAAAGCCTATTTCCGCATCGGCTATATTGGCTTCGAACAAGTCTGGATGGATCGTCTCACAGACAATACCCCCCACATTCAAGTATTCGATACGTCGAAAGATGTAGACCTCATTTTTGAAGAAGAAGAGATTCACGGAGACCACCGCCATGCCGGAGGCGTGGAACCACATATCTGGAATTCGACCGGCAATGCCCTCATCATCGCGCGTAATACATACAAAGCGCTCTGTCAGCTGGATAAAGAGAACGAAGCCTATTATCTGGCCCGATACGACAGTCTGAGCCAACGTATCATACAGACAGACAGCATTATCCGGGAAACCTTGAAAGAGCCCGGCGCTACCCGGACATTTATGATTTATCATCCGGCCCTTTCCTATTTCGCCCGCGATTACGGACTGCAACAAATCAGCATCGAAGAGGGCGGAAAGGAGCCCTCTCCTGCCCATTTGAAAGAGTTGGTAGATGTTTGCCGCCAGGCAGATGTCCGTGTTATTTTCATCCAACCCGAGTTTGATCATCGTAATGCAGAAATCATAGCTAAAGAAACCCGGACAAGAATTGTCCCCATCCATCCTCTCAGTTACGACTGGGAAGCAGAAATGCAGGCAGTTGCCCGGGCATTGGCAAACAACGATAAACAATAAACGATCCGATGACGACACAACCGATAATAGAAGTTCACGGACTTTCCGCCGGATATGACGGACGTACCGTGCTGCATGACATCGACCTTACTGTCTATGAAAATGATTTCTTAGGCATTATCGGCCCCAACGGAGGAGGAAAAACAACTCTCATCAAATGCATCTTAGGGTTATTAAAACCTACAGCCGGAAAGATTACATACAATATTTCGACTATGGGTTACCTCCCGCAATACAATACGATCGACCGTAAATTTCCTATTTCCGTTGAAGAGGTAATATTATCCGGACTCAGTTCCAAAAAGTCACTCATCAGTAGATTTACAGACGAACAACGCGAGAAAGTGCGTTCAACCATCGCCCGTATGGGACTGGAAGGCTTGGAAAGCCGTGCGATCGGACAACTCAGTGGCGGACAATTACAACGTGCTTTATTGGGGCGTGCCATTGTCAGTGACCCGTCGGTCGTTATCCTCGACGAACCGAGTACTTACATAGACAAACGTTTCGAAGCCCGCCTATACGAGCTTTTGGCAGAAATAAACGAAGAATGCGCCATTATCCTTGTGAGTCACGACATCGGCACGGTACTGCAACAGGTCAAGTCCATCGCCTGCGTCAACGAAACACTGGATTATCACCCGGATACGGAAGTCACGACAGAGTGGCTGGAACGTAACTTCAACTGCCCTATCGAATTATTAGGGCACGGCACATTGCCACACCGCGTACTGGGAGAGCATCACCATCATCATTAGAGGAAAGAGAGAAACCAATAAGAGTCTTAATCGTTTCACAGTTGTGAAACGAGTTCCTCACATATGAGAGACGTGCGTCTCACAACCATGAGACGCTCTCCTCACAATTGTGAAACAGTAAAAAAGCAATAGAAAAAACATAAAAGAGCGACTGCCTTATCACCTTTATTCAACCTGCACACTCCGCAAACAAAGCATATCGACGGACATCCCGTATAGGCTTCTTCCTAAAATCTTATAATTATTCCTCCCTTTCCACTTCTTTATACATGTAAATCATTATCTTTGCGCCCACTTAACATGTTAATGAATAAACAACTATCGTTTTAATGAAACAGTACAAAACCGTAAACAACCTCGTCGGTTGGCTTACTTTCATTATCGCTGCCACGGTCTATTGCATGACAATAGAACCGACAGCCAGTTTCTGGGATTGTCCCGAGTTCATTACTACCGGCTATAAACTGGAAGTCGGTCACCCGCCCGGCGCACCTTTCTTCATGCTGACAGCCAACCTATTCTCACAATTTGCATCCGATGCCACCACCGTGGCCAAAATGGTGAATTACATGAGCGCCCTGATGAGCGGTGCCTGTATTCTGTTCCTTTTCTGGAGCATCACCCATCTGGTACGCAAACTCATTATCAAGGACGAAAACAACATTACGACCGGCCAACTGATCACCATTATGGGTAGCGGACTTGTCGGTGCATTGGTATACACCTTCAGCGACACCTTTTGGTTCAGTGCCGTCGAAGGTGAAGTTTACGCCTATTCATCCCTGTTCACAGCCGTTGTATTCTGGCTGATTCTGAAGTGGGAGGATGTGGCCGACCAGCCACACAGTGATCGCTGGATCATCCTGATCGCCTATCTCACAGGATTAAGCATCGGTGTTCACTTGCTGAACCTGCTTTGTTTACCCGCCATCGTATTGGTATATTATTATAAAAAAGTTCCCAACGCCAATGCCAAAGGTTCGCTTTTGGCCCTTTTCGGTTCTATGGTACTGGTAGGAATCGTACTTTACGGCATTGTACCGGGAGTTGTAAAAGTAGGCGGATGGTTCGAACTGCTCTTTGTCAACAGCATGGGGCTGCCATTCAATACCGGTGTTATTGTTTATATCATTATACTTGCAGCAAGCATCATCTGGGGAGTATACGAAAGTTATACGGAAACCAGCCGCCCACGCATGAATATCTCTTTTATGCTTACCATTGCCCTGTTGGGTATCCCATTCTACGGACACGGAGCAAGCAGTGTCATTATCGGTATTATCGTACTGGCAGCCTTGGGACTTTACCTGTTCGCAAAAAAACTCGATCAGAAATACCAGATATCTGCACGCACCATGAATACCGCCCTACTCTGTACCATGATGATCATGGTAGGCTATTCGTCGTATGCCCTGATCGTTATCCGTTCAACGGCCAACACTCCGATGGACCAAAACTCTCCCGAAGATATCTTCACACTGGGCGAATACTTGGGACGTGAACAGTACGGAACCCGTCCGTTATTTTACGGACAGGCTTACTCTTCAAAAGTAGAATTGGAAGTCAAAGACGGATATTGCGTTCCTGTAGAAGCCAACAGTACCACCAAATATATCCGCAAAGAAAAAACATCCGCAGACGAAAAAGACTCGTACATCGAGGTTCCCGGACGTGTGGAATATAAATATGCACAAAACATGCTCTTCCCGCGTATGTACAGCAGCGCACACGCTGCACAATACAAAGGATGGGTAGATATCAACGGTGTCGACGTCCCCTATGACGAATGCGGCAATGCCATCATGGTCAACATTCCGACTCAATGGGAAAACATTAAGTTCTTCTTCCGCTACCAGCTCAATTTCATGTACTGGCGTTACTTTATGTGGAACTTTGCCGGACGTCAAAACGACCTCCAGGGAAGCGGTGAAATAGAACATGGCAACTGGATTACAGGTATCCCGTTCATCGACAACTGGCTGGTAGGCGACCAGAGCCTGCTTCCGCAAGAACTGAAAGACAACAAAGGACACAATGTATTCTACTGCCTGCCTCTGCTCTTAGGTATTATCGGCCTCCTTTGGCAAGCCTACCGGGGACAGAAAGGCGTACAGCAATTCTGGGTAGTATTCTTCCTGTTCTTTATGACCGGTATTGCCATTGTGCTCTATCTGAATCAGACCCCGAGCCAGCCCCGTGAACGAGATTATGCATATGCAGGCTCTTTCTATGCCTTTGCCATCTGGGTAGGTATGGGCGTGGCAGGTATCATCAAGCTCTTGCAGGACTACGCCAAAATGAAGGAACTTCCGGCGTCTGTCCTTGTTTCAGTACTCTGTCTGCTGGTTCCCATCCAAATGGCAAGCCAGACATGGGATGACCATGACCGTTCGGGACGTTACGTCGCACGTGATTTCGGGCAAAATTACCTGATGTCTTTACAGGAAAGCGGTAATCCGATCATCTTTACCAATGGTGACAATGATACATTCCCATTATGGTACAATCAAGAGACAGAAGGTTTCCGTACCGATGCCCGTACCTGCAATCTGAGCTATCTGCAAACGGACTGGTACATCGACCAGATGAAACGCCCGGCTTACGATTCCCCGTCACTCCCCATCACATGGGACCGCGTAGAATACGTAGAAGGAACCAATGAATACATTCAGATCCGTCCGGAAATCAAACAGACCATCGACGCCCTCTATGCCCAGGCAAACAGCAGCGACAATCCGGAGGCCTTGCAGAATGTCCGTAACGAGTTCGGAGAAGATCCCTACGAATTAAAGAACATCCTCAAATACTGGATACGCTCCGAGAAAGAAGGGTTACACGTTATCCCGACTGACAGTATTGTCATCAAAATCGATAAAGAAGCCGTACGCCGCAGTGGTATGAAGATTCCGGAAGCATTGGGCGATTCAATCCCCGATCACATGAATATCCTGCTGAGAGATGACAACGGAAGACCCAAACGCGCACTTTACAAAAGCGAGCTGATGATGCTCGAAATGCTGGCGCATGCCAACTGGGAACGGCCGATGTATATGGCCATCACCGTAGGCCGGGAAAATCAGTTAGGCATGGACAAACACTTTATCCAGGAAGGTCTCGCTTCCCGCTTCACACCGTTCGAAACCAAAAAGTTAGGGGCAACCGTGGACAGCGAAAAGATGTATGACAACCTGATGAACAAGTTCAAATTCGGCGGCATCGACAAACCGGGCATCTACATTGACGAAAACGTAATGCGCATGTGCTACACACACCGCCGTGTGTTCGCCCAGTTGATAGAGCAGTTGATGAAAGAGGGCAAAAAAGACAAAGCCCTCGCAGCACTGGATTATGCAGAGAAGATGATCCCTGCTTACAATGTTCCCTACGATTGGCAGAACGGTGCCGTACAAATGGCAGAAGCCTATTACCAGTTGGGAGAGACAGAAAAAGCAGATAAGATTATGGACGCATTGGCCAATAAAGCCATCGAATACCTCACTTGGTATCTCAGTCTGGACAATTCGCAATTCTTCGTATCATCACGGGAATTCGAATACCACATCGCTCTGCTGAACGAAGAATTGAAACTCATGGAGAAATATAAATCAAAACTGTCAGACAACTATTCCGGCAAACTGGACGAATTGTATGGCATGTATGTTTCCCGCATGAAAGGAGCAAGATAAAAGGCAATGTTTATAGAGCAACCACCGTGGATTTTCCGCGCTCTATATCCGAAAGCTATCTTCCGGATGAGTCCCGACGAGAAGGCTGTTTATCTGACCTTCGACGATGGTCCCATCCCGGAAGTAACTCCGTGGGTATTGGAGTTGCTGGATAAATACGACATCAAGGCCACCTTTTTCATGGTAGGCGATAATATACGGAAATATCCGGATATATTCAGAATGGTCGTCGAACGCGGGCACCGGATCGGGAATCATACATTCAACCATATTCGCGGATTCGAATACTCTGCCGACGAATACCTAAAAAACACCGATCTCGCCAACCGGGAAATGAAGACCGACCTCTTCCGCCCGCCACACGGACATATGGGCTTCAAGCAATATCACACACTAAAACAACACTATGATATCATCATGTGGGATTTAGTGACACGTGATTACAGTAAAAAGAGACGTCCCGAGCAGGTCTTGGCCAATGTAAAACGGTATGTGCGCAATGGTTCCATCATCACCTTCCACGACTCACTAAAATCGTGGAACAATGGGAATCTGCAATACGCTTTGCCCCGTTCAATCGAATACCTGAAACAACAGGGCTATGCCTTTAAAGTGCTTCCTGCCCGGAGAAGCTCACCGGACAACGGCAATAACAGAAAATAAAATCGTGAAAGCAAAACCATGGAGGTAAAAACCCTTTCTGCAAGTCAAATAAAAGCCGAAGCTCTACGCCTCGGCTTTTCTGCATGCGGAATGGCGCCGGCAGAACCGGTAAACACAGCCATTGCCGACGCTTTCAGCCGATGGCAGGCACAAGGAATGCAGGCGAACATGAATTATATGGGCAACTATCTTGACAAACGCCTCGATCCCCGCCTGCTGATGGAAGGGGTACGTACCATTCTGTCCGTAGCTCTCAATTATTATCCTGCCCGGCAATTACGGGAAGACCAATACCAGTTTGCCTGGTACGCCTATGGCAAAGACTATCACGACTTGATGAAAACCAGACTGACCGCGTTGCAGGCATACATTTCCGCACACTCTCCCCTACCCTTGCAAAGCCGTGTGTTCTGTGATACCGCCCCCGTATTAGAGCGTTATTGGGCCTATCGCGCAGGGCTCGGCTGGATAGGAAAAAACACCCAGCTCATCATTCCACATGCCGGTTCCTGCTTTTTCTTAGGAGAATTGTTTCTCGATATGGAAGTAGACGAATACGACCAGCCACAGAAAAACCGGTGCGGCAATTGTACCCGATGCATACAGGCCTGCCCTACGAAAGCACTGGAGGCCCCTTTTTTGCTCAATTCAAGACGTTGCCTGTCTTACCTTACCATTGAGAACCGCGACGCCATTCCTCTCTTAGAGGGCAAAAAAATGGGCAATAAAATATATGGCTGCGACGAATGCCAGAAAGCCTGTCCCTGGAACAAGTTTGCCACCCCTTGCCAGGCACCGGACCTGCAACCCACAGAGCTCTTTATGCAGATGGAGAAAGAAGACTGGCACACACTGACAGAAGAGCAATACAGAACTCTTTTTAAAGGAAGTGCCGTAAAAAGGGCCAAATATGCCGGACTAATGAGAAACATACATCAGGTGGAAAGTAACGAATAAGCTCCAATCGCATCGCCCCTATCCGGCAAAGTCAAACATGAGACGGCAGTGACAATTTTTGAGAGAATGCCAATAAAAGAAATAAAAGGTTACGATATCCTGCCGTTAATCAAGGATCCCGCCAAACCTGAAACAATACGGGAAGCCACCGTACATCATTCCATCCGTGGAGAATTTGCCATACGAAGAGGGAAATGGAAATTACTATGCTCACCCAGATCCGGTGGCTGGAGCTATCCGAAACCCAATGCAGACAAAGAAGCAATTGCCTCATTACCTCCCATCCAACTTTATGACATGGATCAGGATCCGGGAGAAAAACATAATGTATACAAAGAACATCCGGATATCGTAGAAGAATTGAGAGCACTCTTACAGCAGTATATAAAGAACGGAAGAAGTACTCCCGGAACTCCCCAGAAAAATGGCGCCGTCCATAAATGAGAACAGGTAAAAAGCATCATGCACGATGATTAGAGTCATTTTCCGAGCATAAAAAAGAGACCGCCGCACAGCATCATGCTCCACAACGGTCTTTTTTTCTATTTGAAGTATTCTTAATCTTACTGTACGGTCACCGTCAACGGGGCCCGCAACTTCTGTGCAAACGCAGCTACATACTCATTCCAGGCATCAACCGTTTTGATATCAGCCTTGTCCCATGCAGCTCCCCAGTAATAAGTGTATTCCGAACCCGGCTCGTAGTCACTGACAGCCAATACATGGCCATCTGCCCCACCGCGCAATTCTTTCTTCTCTTTCTCCGGGAAAAGAGCAACTTTAGCCTCTTTTACCGTAGCAGGGAAAGCCGCACCAACAAAAATCTTTCCATTATTGTTGTTTACGTTATCCGTCGGGTCTACATAAGTGATATAACCGTTAGCGGCATCGGCTACAACAGCACCATCCGGTTCATGGAGAACAATACCGGTAACTACAGGAGTCGTTTCTTTCAGATTGCTGTAAGCAACAACCGTCTTGTTCATATGCGAACCTGCATCCAGAGAGATCAGACGAGTTTCTACCACATCCGTATTCTCTTTCACTGTCAATGGGTTATACACCAACTTCACAGTAAAACGCAAGGGGCCATTGTCCAGAATTTCCTGCGTAGCATAGCAATAGGGATAAACAATCTCGTCATCAACCATCAAGGCAGCCGTACCGCCACCCAGTGTAGGCCCTACTTTATAGCAATCCAACCCATTACCATGATCTACATGATAAGAAACAGAGCGGTAAAGCTCACTCGCTGCTTTCGGATCCGTCTTCTTCAACTCATCGATCTTCGCTTTAGTTTCCGGATTCAATTCGCTTGCATAACGGGCCTCTACAACCGGTTCCGTTGTGTTGTATTTGGTCCATACATCATAGCCGAAAGCACGTTCGCCGGTAGCCTGCAAAGCCGGGCCATAAGCACGGAAAGCAACCAGGTCATTCTCCCATGCCACATCATCCACACGTTCGGGATAATAGCGTCCGCATGCCTTCGTATCGAAAACAGCCGGCACACCTGCCTGAATAGTATAAGCGGCAGTCCCGTTTGCCTTTACCGTGGCCGGGAAAATCACTTTCTCATCATAAGTAATCTGATAAGGTACTTGTTGCCCGTCAGCATCGAGTACAATAATTTGTGCCGTATCGGCCAATTGCAATTTAGAAGTAACATCACTCATGGATACCTCCACCATTTCACCGGCACGCTCCATAGCAGTTGGGTTCGTTACCGTTACAGTAACCGTTTTGCTCTCATTACAAGCGAAACATACAAGAGCAGTTGCAATAAAGAAAAATAGTTTTTTCATCTTTCTGTCGTTATTTTGATTATAAAAACCCGAAAGGGCGGAGTTCTCCCCCGCCCTACAGTATATAACTGTATTTTGTCTCTTATTTCGGTTGTTTTCCGATGTATGCCAGAATACCGCCGTCAACGTACAATATATGCCCGTTTACGAAGTCAGAAGCATCCGATGCCAGGAACACAGCAGGTCCTGCCAGATCTTCCGGAGTTCCCCAACGGGCAGCCGGAGTTTTAGCTATAATGAACGAATCAAACGGATGACGCGAACCGTCCGGTTGGATCTCGCGTAATGGAGCAGTCTGTGGAGTAGCGATGTAGCCCGGGCCGATACCATTACATTGGATGTTGAATTCACCGTATTCAGAAGCGATATTTTTAGTCAGCATCTTCAAGCCGCCTTTAGCAGCAGCATAAGCCGATACAGTTTCACGTCCCAGCTCACTCATCATCGAGCAGATATTGATAATTTTACCGTGACCTTTTTTAATCATAGAAGGGATAACAGCCTTTGACACGATGAACGGGCCATTCAAGTCGATATCGATTACCTGACGGAATTCGGCAGCAGTCATTTCATGCATCGGAATACGCTTGATGATACCTGCATTGTTTACCAGAATATCAATAACGCCTACCTCTTTTTCAATCTGAGCTACCATAGCGTTTACCTGCTCTTCGTTGGTCACATCACATACATATCCTTTAGCCTCGATACCTTCAGCCTGATAAGCAGCAAGACCCTTATCCACCAGTTCCTGCTTGATATCGTTAAACACAATCTTTGCACCGGCCCGAGCAAAAGCAGTGGCCAAAGCTAAACCGATTCCGTAAGACGCACCTGTTACCAGTGCTACTTTACCTTCTAATGAAAAGTTTACCATAATAATAATTTATTAATGTGCCAATGTGCCAACATACCGGCAAAGGTACTAATTCACACATCCAGCACGAAGATTGTTAATTAATTGTTCTTATTAAGCTATTTCTTAGAGCCTGTTTAAATTGATACATTGGCACATCAGTGCATTGTATCCTTATTTAAGGTCTGTAATCAACGAGAAGTCCTGATCTCCATAGTCAAGGTTTTCTCCTCCCATACCCCAGATAAATGTATAATTGTGCGTAGCGGCAGCCGAATGAATAGACCATTCGGGAGACAGAACAGCCTGGTCACCCTTCATCCATACGTGACGTGTTTCATCCACCTCACCCATGAAATGACATACAGCATGCTCTTCGGGTACTTCAAAATAGAAATAAGCTTCCATACGGCGGCTATGGACGTGTGCCGGCATTGTGTTCCATACACTTCCCGGAGCCAGTTCCGTCATACCCATTTGTAACTGACAGGTAGGCAATACCTGATTCACCAGCATTTTATTGATATTACGGTGGTTAGAACCTTCCAACGATCCCATTTCTGCAACCACAGCATCTTTCTTCGTCACTTTCTTATCCGGATAATTGCGGTGGGCAGTCAATGAGTTGAAATAGAATTTGGCGGGATTCTTTTCATCTTTGCTCTCGAAAGTCACTTCGCGGTCTCCCGAACCTAAATAAAGGGCTTCTTTATAATCGAGTTCGAATACTGCATTACCGGCTTTCACCACACCGGGACCACCTACATTAAAAATACCCATTTCGCGACGAGTCAAGAAGTAAGGAGCTTTTAGCGGATCGATCGCTTCCAGTTTAAGCACCTCTCCTACCGGCATTGCACCACCGACCACCATTCGGTCATACATAGAATATACCATATTTACTTCGTTAGCTGAGAATACTTTTTCAATCAAGAAGTCACGACGGATTCTCGTAGTGTCGTAGCTTTTTGCATCTTCCGGATGCGCAGCATAGCGAATTTCATAGTTCGTTTTCATACTTTACTTATTTAAATAGTTTATAATATTACAGTTCAGGTGCACGTCGTTTGCGTACACGATGCAAAAATAGAAAAAGAAAATGGCAAAACCTTGCATTTTTGTTCTTATTATCTATCAATATTGTCCACAGACAGATAATAAACGAAGCGTTTAACAAACTATAATACGAATTAGAGAAGTACCATTCAATATTTTTTCAGAAATACCGAAAGATCATTTTTACATTAATTCCTCAGAATTTTACGTTGCCCCCCCAATTGTTGTTCGAAATAAAGAGAAGCCGGATGGCAGAAAAAGCAAAATCCCCGACGATCATTGATCACCGAGGATTTCTATTTTGTTGTCCTACCAAGATTCGAACTTAGACAAACAGAACCAAAAACTGTTGTGCTACCATTACACCATAGGACAAACTCGCTGTGCTTTCTGTTAAAAAGCGGTGCAAAGATAGTGCTATGCAACTAAATCTCCAAATATTTTGGCATTTTTTTTATTTAGCAATGATCAGATAGTAGTTCTTCTTGCCCCGTTGAACAAGTAAATACTTCTCATCCAGTAAATCTGCCGTAGTAATCACCTGGTCGAATGCGGCCAACTTTTCTTTATTCAGAGAGACGCCTCCGCCCTGTACCAACTTACGCATTTCACCTTTTGATGCAAATACAGCCGCATTGTCTACAAACAAATCGACCGCCTTCACACCTTCAGCCAATACATCACGAGACACTTCGAACTGCGGAACACCTTCGAAAACCGCCAATAGCGTGTCTTCATCGAGTTTTCTCAATGCATCGGAAGTAGCATTACCAAATAAGATATTAGAAGCGTCTACAGCCGCATTATAGTCCTCTTCAGAGTGAACCATAATCGTCACCTCTTTGGCCAGACGTTTTTGAAGCACACGCAGATGCGGGGCTTGCTGATGCTCTGCAATCAATGAATCGATTTCCTCTTTTGAAAGAGCAGTAAATATCTTGATGTAGCGTTCCGCATCCGAATCGCTGACATTCAACCAGAATTGATAGAATTTGTACGGTGAAGTATATTTCGCATCGAGCCATACATTACCCGATTCCGTCTTACCGAATTTACCGCCATCCGCTTTGGTAATCAACGGACAAGTCAAAGCAAAGACCTCTCCTCCGTTCGTGCGACGTATCAGCTCGGCACCCGTAGTGATATTGCCCCACTGATCCGAACCACCCATCTGAAGTTTACAACCCTTAGTCTGGTTCAAATGCAAAAAGTCATATCCCTGAAGCAACTGGTAAGTAAACTCCGTAAATGACAACCCGTCACGGGCTTCCCCGTTCAGACGTCTCTTTACCGAGTCTTTTGCCATCATATAGTTCACAGTAATATGTTTACCCACTTCACGAACAAAATCAAGGAAAGTGAAATCTTTCATCCAGTCATAATTATTCACCAACTCTGCGCGATTCGGTACCTCCGATTCAAAATCCAGAAACTTGGCCAACTGCTTCTTGATACAAGCCTGATTGTGACGCAAAGTCTCTTCATTCAGCAAATTGCGCTCTGCCGATTTACCGGACGGATCACCAATCATACCTGTCGCACCACCGATGAGTGCCAACGGTTTATGACCACAACGCTGGAGGTGGCGGAGCATCATTACGCCACACAAGTGACCAATATGCAATGAATCAGCCGTCGGGTCAATCCCGAGATAAGCTGTTACTTGCTCCTTAGCTAACAATTCTTCTGTGCCCGGCATCATATCTTGCAGCATGCCACGCCATCTTAATTCTTCTACAAAATTCATCGAATGATATTAGTTTTTAAATATTTAGTCAGGGCAAAAGTACGACTCTTTCTTTGAAGAAACAACTCTTATCCATTAAAAAAAACTTTCTTGATATTATGCTGTATCTGCTCCGTAAGTTTGATTACGGAGATTCCCAACGTACGAGCTGCCCTCTCGTATACTTGACAGATATCCGTCTCACTGTCATCCGTCTCTAAAAAGAGTCTGTCAAGCGGTATTACCCGTAAAGAATCCTCATTATAACGAATCCCCAAAGAAAGATAAAAGCCCGAACGCAGCATTTCCAAAGCCAATTCCGGCTTTCCGCGAAAACCGTGCTGAATCCAGGGGATATGACCGGAAGCGTTCTTTTTCAAAAGTCCGATAATCCCGGTAGACTTCACATTATGAATCAGAACCGGTTTTCCTAACTTTTCCGCAACAGCCAACTGACGCGAGAAAATGCGTTCCTGAGCCATCAATAACTCCGGATAAACATGTTTATCCATACCGCATTCGCCAATAGCAAGCACTTGCGGATGCCCGGCCAACTCCTCAAACAAAGTCCAGTCTATCCGATTTTCCAACGTCACTTCCCACGGATGTACGCCTACAGAATAAAACCGTCCTGCTTCCGGAAAGAACTTATCTTTCGGAAAACGAATATTCAAGATTGCCCGGAAAGGATCTTCAGACAAATGATGAGAATGTATATCCAACAGTTTCATAATCAACTAAGGTACAGGGTCATATCCGGAACCACCCCAGGGATGGCAACGCAGTATCCGTCTTACAGCTAAATAAAAACCCTTAAAAGGACCGTGTTTTTTAATTGCCTCGATGGCATACTGCGAACAAGTCGGAGTAAAACGGCAGGAGGGAGGGAGCATAGGAGAAATACATGCCCGGTAAAAATAGATAGGAATCAATAATATGTACGACAACAGACGCTTCATTCCAGCCTCTCCGCGATACGGGCCAACAACACTTTTACCTTCTCTTCTATTTCCTCAGTACGGCACAGCTCATCCGACAGATAAATAAAAGCAATCGTCAACCCAAGTCCTTTTTCTTGCAGAACCTGCCACAACGGACCCTTATTCTTCCGGTAAGCCTCACGTATCTGACGTTTTACCCGATTACGCTTTACCGCCCGCTTAAACCGCTTTTTGGGGACACTGATAAGGATAGATACAGGCACTTCCTGCTGCTCCACAGACATATACACCGCACGCAGAGGAAAGACGGAAAACGAACGTGAAAAACCGCCCGCAAACATCTTTTCAATAACAATCTTACTATGAAGCCTTTCAGCTTTACACAATGTATTCATCCGTACGATATAAAAAACAACGAGCTACAAGCACACGCACGTGCGCAGCACTTGTAGCTCGTCGTTTGTCATTTATTAATTACTTTCCTTTGTTATTCTCCTTAATGAACATATCCAAAGCGGCTGTCATAGAAGGAGCCTGTACGGTAGGAGCCTCTAAATCCAAGCGAAGCCCGGCATCACGAACAGCTTGTGCTGTTGTAGAGCCGAATGTTCCGATCTTAATATTCTTCTGATCAAAATCCGGAAAATTCTTCTTCAGCGAAGAAACACCGGCCGGACTAAAGAATACCAACATATCATAGTCAAATTCTTCATCCTTGCCAAAGTCATTACTAACAGTGCGATACATCACTACCTCCGTATGCTGGATATTATGTTTATCCAACAGGTTCTTGATGTCATCATTGTGCACATCCGACATCGGCACGAGATATTTCTCAGTCTTATGTTTCACAATAGAAGGAATCAGATCTTCAATCTTACCTGTAGCGCCAAAGAATATCTTGCGCTTGCGGTATTGCACATACTTTTGAATATAAAGTGCAACTTGTTCCGTTACACAAAAATACTTCATTGTTTCCGGAATAGTCACACGAAGCTCCGTGCAAAGATGGAAAAAATGATCAATCGCATGACGCGAAGTAAATATGACAGCTGTGTGGTCAAGGATTGACACTTTCTGTTGTCTGACCTCTTTAGCAGAAACACTTTCTACTTTGATAAAGGGGCGGAAATCTATTTTTACGCCATACTTTTCGGCAATGTCGTAATAGGGAGATTTCTCTGAAGCAGGTTTTGGCTGCGACACAAGTACTTTCTTAATTTTCAACGTCCTAAATTTTTATTACCAATATATTGTTTAGTTCTCTCAAGCCCTGATACAAAAGTAAATAGGGCATGATTTCAAGGGCACAAAAGTACAAAATTAAAAGGAAAAGGCTGCTAATCTTATCGAAAAAAAGCTTTATCCACTTATAAAACATCAATATTTTAGCAAAAATTATCAAGAACAGCCCGATTGAAACTAAAAACAAGATATTCAAATCGAAATAAACAAGGAGAAGAACGAACGGAAAAAGAACGAATCCGAGGTAATAAATCAGTGTAGAATAAGACTCCAACCATATAGTTGTCCGATTTTTATCAAAAAACACCCACCCTAAGAAAGAATAAAACAGCCACTTTAGTAAAAGATAAAGCAAACAGATAAGAATATAAATTCCTAATAGGAGAGGAGGGGAAACCTTTTCCATCAAAGTCGGCTGCACATCATTAAAGTAGTTAAAAATGCAGATACCACTCAAGATACAGGTCTGAAATACCAGCAACAACAGATAACGGACATCCGCCGCCGTAGAGGCAGCAAAAATACTTGTACGTTCGCGATGAAGCATAAAGTCCTTTGCTTGTTGAGAAAGAAACTTCTTGCTCCGCGCCAACGCAAAGGACGAGAAGAAGAAACAGGCAAGCAGAACCAATGCAATTACATCGTCCGTACGGGGAGAATAGGGAAGGGGTATCCCCTCAAAACCCGATACAAGCATCAACCACGCACTCATATAGCCGCAAATTTACGGATGGACGCATCCCAAACGGGAACCCTATACACCAGTTCGACAGCCTCTTCAGGAGTGGCAGCCACATGCCAGATATCGCCATGCTGTCTCCGCATAAAATTCTCGTCAATAGCCCGCTTAAGCTGGTCGAGCAACGGATCGAAAAAGTCGTTTGTATTCAATATCACAATCGGATTAAGATAAAGCCCCAACTGTTTCCAGGTGATAACTTCAAGCAGTTCCTCCAATGTACCGCATCCGCCGGGTAAAGCTATGACAGCATCACTTAAATCCGCCATGAGCTGCTTCCGCTCATGCATACTTTCCACTTCAACCAACCGGGTCAATCCTGTATGATGCCATCCCTGCTCCACCATAAACCGGGGAATAACCCCCGTAACCTCACCTCCGTTTTCAAGGACAGCATCGGCTACAGAACGCATCAATCCAATACTTCCAGCACCGTTCACCAAACGGATACGCCGTTCGGCAAACAACTTGCCCAACCGGCCGGCTGCTTCAAAATACACTTTATCTATCTTGGTACTCGATGCGCTGTAAACACATACGGAATTTATCTGATTCATACTTCAACGCAACTATATTTGTCTACAAAGGTACGCTTTTTTAAAACACGAATCAGTTCAAAGAAACAAAATATGTCAATATCCACCACAAAGACATCGTACAGATAACACACCTCGTCATCATTTCACATAGATTTTACCACTGCACTTCTCACCGCCATCAGTAGAGGTAAAAATATAAAAATATGTACCTTGCGGAAGGTTATGTATGTATTGAGTCTACTTTAAAAAATACATTTTTACATTTTCGTCTCTCTCCAGACGTATCTGTATGATAAAGTAATCGCGAAAAAAATAAGTTGTGACAGTTTTCATTCACTAAATTCCGATAAAAAAGACTTTTTAAAGTGGACTCAATTAATAAAATACTTCCCTCTTTCAATACAATTAGATGCTACTCAACAATCCTCAAATAATAATAACCAATTTCTACATCTTCTCCGGCACAAGGAATAAGCCATCCCATTGCAGCGCCAGCAGAATTATATTTTACAATCATTGTGTAAAAATAGACAACCAATTCATTAGACCCTGGTTGCCAAGCCCAATTAACGCCTATCTCTTGGGTATTATAGTCTGTATATCCACATGGATCCGGCAACAAAACTGTTACACCTCCTGCATCGTTAGGTATATATACAGATTTAGAGAAATAATAAACATCACATAAATATGTTCCAGAAGCAACTCCCGGTGCATGTCTTATTGATACCTTATAATTAGTAAACAACTTTCTATAATCACATTTTAAATAATAAGGTCCATATTTTTGTATTATGCGAGTTTTTGGCATCGAATCAATGACAAAAGTAATCTCTTTTCCATTCATTTCAAATGAACATGGAAAATCAGATAGCTTAATACTTCCTGTCTGAACTTCTTCATTTTTTATTCGATTTTTTTCATCTATTATTCCTTCACTAACACATGATAAACAGAAGATTATAATAAGAAAGTAAAAATAGACGACTCGTACAACAAAATGTTTCATAAGTTTAAAATTAACAAAAAATCAAGAGCTTTTAATATTTCTACTGCTCCAATTATGAGTCCACTTTAAAAATTCTTTAGAAAGAAATGGATTTCATACACCTCAAGATTCTTATTTTACATAATAATATGGCACTCTAACTTTTGCACCATCCAATGGAATAACCCAACCAGACAGAACGCCAGCAGAATTATGCTTAAGAACCATAGTGTAAAAATGCCAATTAATCTCGATACCCTTTGCCGTTGTCGACATAGACCAATTTACACCTTGCTTTTGAGTTGACCAATCGATATATCCAGAAGGATTAGGCATTCCTATTTTCCCCCCCCATGCATCATTCGGAAGAGTTATAGTACCAGAGGTTATCCATATATCTGCAAAATAAGTACCAGCAGCAATCCCTGATTGAACATTATGAATAACAACTTTTTGCTCTTTCATGCCAGTAGAACGAGGAGTTCCCGAAACATAATAAGGCCCATACGACTCTAATCCCTCCGCCCGAGTATCTATCTCAAAAGTACCCACTTTTGCTAAATTCGCATCTTCTATCATTGAATCAGCTAAATCAAACCTTATTGCCTTTCCATCAAAATAAACCGTCATGGGTAATTCAGACAATTCAAAAGATCCATCAATTTTTTCTGTTTCATTTTTGATTTCTTTATTGAAATCTTCGTTTTGATTACAGGAGGAAAGAACAAACGCCCCACCTATAAATAAAATAATCAATTTTTTCATGTTTTTTTTAGTTTAAAATAATAAGTACTATTTAAAAAGAGAATTCTCCATACATACTAACATCATCTGCAATTATATCTACTTGATATACACCTACGTCCGCCGCCTCCAAATTTATCAGGACTTTATCAGTTTCCATAAAAGTTTCAGAATAAACAATCCTCCCTGTTTTTACATCAGTTACCATTATACTAACATCATCAACAAGACACAATATCTCAACCAGCAGCACTTTCTCACTTACAAATGCCTGAGCTAAAGTAAAAATAGGGCTACGAGCTATCCCTCCATCACTGTAATCCGGTCTTCTTTCTTTTATAGGAACAGCATTCCAAACTAAACCATCATAAATTTGAGCATAACCCAATAAAGGATAAGATAAAAATACCCCGATAGCAAGTACAAATAATAATAGCTTTTTCATAACTTCACTTTTCTATATGTTTGTACACAAAATTACTGTTTCCCAAAGAATAAAGAGATAGAATACGGATGGAATTATCCGTTAAAAACAAAAACGATAACTATCTAATTATCAATAGATATCAAATAAACAAACAGAGTAAAAGTGGAATTTTAGTGGAACGTTCTTCGGAAGACAATTAAAATAATCTCATATAAGTATCTAAAAGCGATCTATCTTCTAATCTCATTTTATCAACAATTGAATTGCGCCGTTTATACATCATGCTCAAAGTGCGACCACAAAAACAGGCAATATCGGAATATCCGAATCCCATTTTCAACAAACAACAGAAAAGAAGATCATCCTTATTTAATATAGAATATTTATCAGTTAATCGTATCGTGAAATTTTCTGTTATACTATTTAGTTCTTCCACTACAGCCTTCCACATCTTATCATCTATCAAAGTTTTTGATATTTCCAACTCTCTATTTTTCTCTAACAATAATACCAGTTTTTGAAAAATAGGAAGAGCGTGAAGGAGCTGATTAAACAATTTATCTCTTTCCACATAAACATCATCCAATTGCTTTTTCAGCAACAAAACTTTAGCATGATCGCCCTCGCACTCTGTGATTACCTTTTGTAATTCCTGTATGGTCGTCTCCTTACGATTCAGCTGCTCTTTTTCATTCAAAAAACGTTTTTCAAATTGAGTAAGCAACTGTGATCGAGACTGCTTATACCTATACGTAAAATACACAAAGAAACCGGAACCGATAATAAAAATGAAGACAATAACCCACCACTGCCACTGAGCAAGATATTTATAGTACTCTATTGATTGCTCATTAATAATCTTTTTTAAGCTTGTAACAACTTCTACAGGTCGGGGGAGAGAAGCGGATAGATTCGTATACACAAGGCAAGAGTCTTTCCAATGAAGCGACTCTATTAATAAACTTTCTTTTTCTGCAAGTCCACCCAGTCTTTTATAGCTTCCAGCTTTTGTATAATAATTGGGCGAAAGCGCACTTTTAGACAAATAATAAAAAGCAGAATCGCTTTGCCCTAAATGATAAAAGGCATCGCCTAAATTCAGAAAAGAACCAAATTTTTTTAAGGAATCCGGCTGAGCACTAAGATAGTACTGCTCCCACTTTATTACATCATTATAGCGTTCCATATTACTATACAAAGCACCCAATGTTCCAACGACAGATTGTTCTACTTGAATATTAGAGACATCCCGGGCTATCCTTAGCGCATGCAATAGCCTTTTTTCCGCTTCCGAATAGTACTTTTCACCTTTCATTATGCTAATTTCGGCCCGATTCAATAAAGTAATCCCCAGATATAAAGAGTCATTGCCCAAAGCCGCAATTTCTTCCGCCTGCCGATAAAACAAATCTGCTTCATCCAGCAAATCATGTTCTTTCAAAATATGCCCCAAATTGGCTACAGACAAATAAGTAAAAACAGAATCTTTAATTTTCTCTGCCATTTGGTTCGCAATCATAAACTCACGTACGGCAACAGACAAGCTATCCATATCTTGACACACACGAGCCAAATAATAATGCGATTTCATTCGTCGGGCAACATCCTTTCTCGCATCATAATATCTCACAGCTACTCTAATTAAAGAGTCCGTTGTATGTCTAATATAATTTTTGTCTTCGGCTTGTGTCAATAGCAATGCATAATATGCTTGGTCGGCCTTCAACAGAGCATCCGGTTTCTCCACGGAGCCAAGCAAAAGGAGGGCGCTGTCCGGACAGCATTTCATCAAAGAATCGGCTTTTTGCAACACGACACACCCTATTCTGTCAGTAGGAGAATAACAGGAAAACAGAAATATGCTTGATAAGACATATAGAATAGTATGTTGCATATTGTGTGCCATAATGCAAATATACACAATATACTTCTACAGCAAAAGAGTTCCGTATTTTTTCACCACTGAAAATAATTAATACATCAAAAAAAGGAAAATTGCTATTATCTCCATAAAATATTCCACCTATCCATTAATAATCACCAATAATACTTCATAGAAATAAAACATTAATTTTCTACCACAACAACATGGGGATGTTCTTATGCAAAACATGGGGATGTTGTACATAAAAACATCCCCATGTTTTCACATACGCATATTACAACATTCCAATTCTTCTTTTTTTATTGCTAAGAGAACGTAATAACATTGTATCCCGGATGTAATCAAAAACCCGCAACAGTCGTCCTACTTTTGCAGCGAAATATTAAAAATAGGAACCAATGAAGAAGAAAACTACTATCTTATCTTTAGCATTATTCCTGACACAAATCGGGCAATTAAACGCAGAAGGTATACCCGCCATCAACGGTGCGACAAAATTGGGAGTCAATGACACTGTGGCCTATTCCGTCACACCGCAAACCGGAATAAAAGAGTATCGCTGGTACTCACCCAAAGGATGTTATATCATCGAAGGGCAGGGGAGCGAAGCTATCAAACTGGTATCCACATTCCTGGCACAGGACGGAACGTTGAAAGTCAATCGCTTGTTTGAAAGAGAAACCGATGATAACATCAGCACTCCACTGACTTTCGACCGGTACATCACCGGCTTTGTAGACCATTCCATCAAGCCGGGAGAATCGATCCAAATAGCGGGCAAAGAAGTTAGCATAGCTGACATCTACTACGAAGAAAAAGAAAACGAAGTGATTGCCCATCGCGTATCTGTGGTACCGGAAGTACATGTGGCACAGACCAAACCTTACCTCCAAAAGATGACAGATACGTCTGTTACAATCAATTGGAAGACCAACCGGGCCGGAACTCCTTCCGCGAAATACGGGAAAGACGCTGCTGAGCTTTCAACGAATCAGGAAGGCGGCACAAGCCAATTGTCCGACGAATATTTCTGGCATTCGGTAGAGCTGACAGGGCTTGAGCCAAATACGCTATACTCTTACCAAATCTGTTCCAACGGTATAGAAAGCGAAACGTACCGATTCTCCACGCTTCCTCCCAAAGGAAGCAAACAGCCGATGAAGATTCTACATTATGGGCGATCACCAGATAAAAAGCCGGAGCGGATACGAATGGCTGATGCAGGCTGCCAAAAGAAAAATCAATGAGAAATACGGCAATCTGGAGAAAAATATCAGCCTGATAATGAATGTAGGCGACCAAGTGGACGTAGGCACGCTCGATCATTATGAACACATACATCTTTTCAAATCGGAACTTATGTCTCCCTATCTGCCCATCATGACCACCATAGGTAACCATGAGACGTATCAGGATCCGGATATGAAAAATTATTGTACGCACTATGACTACGCAGACATCGAATATCGGAGAATTACAAGCGGAACAGGAGCAGGCACTACAAAATCTACTGTCTGGGGATATACCGAAAGCGTATCCGGCGAAATGACATTCAAATTGACCCAAGCCGATGAATATTATGCAGTATTATTTGCCGACGGCGGCTATACGGAGATCTCACCACGCATCACCTTTACGATCGAAGACAATGGAAGTGTAAATATCGAGCAAAACAAAGAAGAAGCATTAAAAGTACATTATGTACACAGCACCCAATCGCTGCAGATAGATAACCGGAATATGGAATATCAAAAGATTGAAATATTCTCATCAACCGGTATGATGGTACAGAACCATTTCCTGAAACCGGAGGTAAATACAATCGACATAAACTATCAGCCGGATGAAATGTACCTGCTCCGATTCAAGAACGACAGCACCTATGCAATAAAAAAAATAATCAAGCAGTAAGCTGCTACAAATTGCAGGAAAAGATAGAAAGCCGCCTCCCCTTACAGGATGCAAGGGGATGGCGGCTTTCTATAAATATAAAACAATCAAAAAATAATTGCTTATTTCCTCCAAATACATATCTTTGCAACAACAGTGAATTTAACCGCCGTGAATTTTACACCGATAATATAAGAAGCTATCATGAAATTCTACAACAGAGAAAAAGAACTGGAAGAATTAGAGAAGGTGCGCAATCTGGCCTTTTCGGAGCATTCCAAACTAACCGTCCTGACAGGCCGCCGCCGTATCGGAAAGACGAGTTTGATCTTCAGGAGTTGTGAGAATACTCCGACAATATATTGGTTTGTAAGCCGAAGCAATGAGGCGGATCTTTGCGATAAATTCGCCGGAACTGTCATGCATGTACTCAATACTGCAATTCCGGGGAAGATATACAATTTCACTGAACTTTTTGAATTTGTGATGCAAGCGGGTGCCAGAACTAAATTTAACCTAATTATTGATGAGTTTCAAGAATTCTTCAACATTAATCCGGTCATTTATAGCGGCATGCAGGATATATGGGATCGATACCGTACTAAAACAAATGTGAATCTGATTGTCTGCGGATCGATATATACACTGATGGAGCGTATTTTTAAAGATGCTAAAGAACCTCTATACGGACGAAGTGACAGGGTATTAAAACTATATCCATTCACCACCAATGTTATGAAACAGATCCTACATGATTACAAATCGAATTATACTCCGGATGATCTGTTGGCACTTTATACATTTACAGGCGGCGTGCCCAAATATATCGAACTATTAATGGATGCCGGAGCTACTCGCATGGAGAGCATGGTCGAATTCATGGTATCACCCGATTCTCCTTTTATGGACGAAGGTAACACGCTCTTAATACAAGAATTCGGAAAAAAATACGGCAATTACTTTTCGATAATAGGAGCGATTGCAAGCGGCGAGAACACACTTCCCGAAATGGAAGAGAAGTTAGGAATCAGCTTGGGAGGTTATCTGAAAAGACTGGAAGAAGATTACCACATCGTTGCCAAAAAACGCCCTATCTTGGCAAAAGAAGGTACCCAGACAGTAAGATATGAAATATCAGACCCCTTCCTCCGCTTCTGGTTCCGCTACTTTAATAAGTACCAGTCTCTACTGGAAATCCGGAACTTTTCCGGATTAGCAACCCTCATCATGAAAGACTATCCCACCTATTCGGGTTTACTACTGGAAGATTATTTCCGCCAAAAAATGATAGAGAGCGGAGAATTCATGAACATAGGTTCGTGGTGGGAAGCTAAAGGGAATGCCAACGAAATAGATATTGTAGGAATTTACCTGTTCGAAAGAAAAGCATTAGTGGCTGAGGTGAAACGGCAACGCAAAAACTTCAAGCCCGAACTATTTCAACAAAAGATTGAAGCCATTCACAAAAAAGCGCTTTTCAAATATGACATCGAAAGCAAATGCCTGACATTAGACGATATGTAATCTTCATTACCGGAAAAGAAAGCCGCCTCTCGTTGCATGACGCACGGGAGGACGGCTCTCTATAATAAATAGCTGTAAAGCTACGCTGATTACAAACCGAAAGCGGCTTTCACCTTATCTACATAATCCAGTTTCTCCCAAGTGAAAAGCTCTACTTCAACAGTCTTGGAAGGCTGATAACGGGAAGTGAAAGTTTTGGTAACGACACGCGGTTCGCGTCCCATATGACCATAAGCTGCTGTTTCACTATAAATCGGATTACGCAGCTTCAGACGTTCTTCGATAGCCTTCGGACGAAGGTCAAACAATTGGTCAATCTTTTTGGCTATCTCACCATCGCTCATCTTCACATTACTACGTCCGTAAGTATCAACATAGATATTGATCGGACGGGCTACCCCAATTGCATAAGACACCTGCACAAGGATCTCATCGGCCACACCGGCAGCCACCAGATTCTTGGCAATATGGCGGGCTGCATAAGCAGCGCTACGGTCCACTTTGCTGGGGTCTTTTCCGGAGAAGGCACCACCACCGTGCGCACCTTTACCGCCATAAGTATCTACGATAATCTTACGCCCGGTAAGACCGGTATCACCGTGAGGACCGCCAATCACGAACTTGCCCGTCGGATTTACGTGATAAATGATACGATCATTAAACAATGCCAGCACATCGGCATGATGAATGGAAGCGATCACCCGGGGCATCAAAATCCCGATTACATCTTTGCGGATGATCGCAAGCATCTCCTCATCAGCCTTCAATTGAGCTTCCACAGAATCATCTGCCGGCTGTATAAAGTCATCATGTTGAGTAGACACCACAATCGTATCGATACGTACGGGTTTGCCATTATCGTCATATTCAATAGTCACCTGACTCTTAGCATCAGGACGCAGGTAAGTCATCTCCTTTCCTTCGCGACGGATATCTGCCAGTACCAACAAGATACGGTGTGCCAAATCAAGAGAAAGAGGCATGTAATTTTCTGTTTCATTCGTAGCATAACCAAACATCATTCCCTGGTCGCCCGCCCCCTGATTCATCGGGTCTTCGCGTTCTACACCACGGTTGATATCGGCACTCTGCTCATGGATGGCAGAGAATACACCACACGAGTTACTTTCGAACATGTACTCGCCTTTGGTATAACCGATTTTCTTGATTACTTCGCGTGCAACAAGCTGTAAATCAATGTAAGCACTGGTTTTCACTTCTCCCGCAAGTACCACCTGTCCGGTAGTTACTAAGGTTTCGCAAGCTACTTTCGAACTGGGATCAAATGCCAACAGTTTGTCAAGTACAGCGTCCGATATTTGATCGGCCACTTTGTCGGGGTGTCCTTCAGACACCGATTCGGATGTGAATAAATATCCCATAATTAGAATTATGATTTATAAATTATGATTTATGAAACAGGGATAAGATGAGTAGAGACGCCAAAAGGCACAGAAAGGAATGTTGTTTTAGCATTTTTTTCTGTGGTTGCAAGCTACTCAAATCTTTCCACATTTCATTTCGGGAGACAAAGGTAGAGATTATTTCTGATTAATTACTAACTTTGTTGCACATTAACATCATTTTTGTATGAAGAAGAGACTGAAAAGAGTAATAACTCTGCTGATATACATCGGGGTGACAATAGGAATCTATTATGTCGTTTGCCTGTCGATGCACAAGCCTTTTACAGAACTACACTATCTGTATGGAGCCTTAATAGGATGCATTGCCTACCTGCCGCAATTCATTGCGGAGAGAAAGAAGAAATAAAAAGTTCTTTCATTGTTTTGTGCAGTACCGGATGTACCACATCGGGAGCAATTTCCGACAAAGGTTCCATTACAAAACGACGTTCGGTCATCAAAGGGTGGGGGAGAATAAGCCTTTCTGCGTCCATCACCCTATCGTCATACAATAGCAGGTCGATATCTATCAAACGATCCGCATACAGGCCGTTCACCGATTTCTCAGTCCGCCCTAATTCCCGCTCTATCCTCTGAGTTTCCTCAAGTACCTGCAAAGGCAAAAGAGTCGTTTCTACACAAACCGCCGCATTCAGAAAACTATTCTCAGAAGAGAAACCCCAAGGAGCAGTTGCATAAAAAGCGGAAAGAGAAACAACATTCCCTATCCGCTCTTCTATTTTTTTTACAGACATCCGGAGATTCTGCTCTTTATCACCTAAATTGGTGCCAAGCCCCAAATAAACCATAAAAATAGTGATCAGTCAATAATCAACATCGCATCTCCATACGTACCGAAACGATACCCTTCTTTCAACGCTACATGATAAGCATCCATCACCTGATCATACCCGCCGAAAGCAGCTACAATCATCAGCAAGGTGGATAACGGCATGTGGAAGTTGGATATCATGGCATTGGCTACCGTAAACTCATACGGAGGGAAGATGAACTTATTCGTCCAACCTTCAAACTCTTTCAGATGACCGTCTGTGCTGACCGTACTTTCGATGGCGCGCATCACAGTAGTACCCACGGCACAAACATTCTTTCCGAGGTCTTTGGCACGGTTTACAGTCTTTACCGCCTCTTCGGTCACAAACATCTGCTCCGAATCCATCTTATGTTTCGTAAGGTCTTCTACATCGATATCACGGAAGTTGCCCAAACCGGCATGCAGCGTAATATAAGCAAAATCAATACCCTTAATTTCCATACGCTTCATCAGCTCACGGCTAAAGTGCAAGCTGGCGGTAGGAGCAGTAACCGCTCCTTCGTTCTTAGCAAAAATAGACTGGAAACGCACAGCATCTTCTTCTTCCACCGGACGGTTGATAATAGAATGCGGCAGGGGCGTTTCACCCAATGCATAAAGAGCTTTTTTAAACTCGTCATGAGGGCCGTCATAAAGGAAACGCAAGGTACGGCCACGCGAAGTGGTATTATCGATCACCTCAGCCACCATCGAATCGTCATCACCGAAATAGAGCTTATTGCCGATACGGATCTTACGGGCAGGGTCTACCAGCACATCCCACAAACGGAGCTCTTCATTCAACTCGCGCAACAGAAAAACTTCGATACGTGCACCGGTCTTTTCCTTATTACCGTACAAGCGTGCCGGAAACACCTTCGTGTCATTGAAGATAAACACATCCTTATCATCAAAATAATTCAAGATATCCTTAAACATCTTGTGTTCTATCTTCCCCGTCTTACGATGGAGCACCATCAGACGCGACTCATCTCTGTACTTCGTCGGATGCAAAGCAATTTTGTCCTCTGGTAACTTAAATTTAAATTGTGACAGTTTCATATCTATTCTTCTTTACGTTAATTATCTTCTGTTATTTCAATCTCTTGCCGGTCTATCCACTCGGCAAACGTCAAGGGATCAAGGCAATCCTCTAATTTTACTTCCCCCACACGGGTACGTACCAGTCCTGTGAGATGGGCACCGCTATGAAGCGCCTCTCCGATGTCACGGGCAAGAGCGCGGATATAAGTACCTTTGCTGCAAACCACCCGTATCTTTATTTCCATCTTCACCAGATCACATTCCAGCAATTCAAGCTCATCGATCACAAGCAGCTTCGGCTTCAACTCCACCTCTTCTCCCTTGCGTGCCAGATCGTAAGCCCGCTTACCATCTACTTTACAAGCTGAGAACACAGGAGGAACCTGATGTATCTCTCCCAAAAACTGCTTCAATGTTTCTTCTACCATTTCGCGAGTGATATGCTCCGTCGGGTAGGTGGCATCTATCTCATGTTCCAGATCGTACGATGGAGTAGTGGCACCCAATTGTATGGTAGCAATATACTCCTTGGTATGATACTGAAACTCTTCTATTCTTTTGGTCGCCTTACCGGTACAGACAATCATTACCCCTGTGGCTAACGGATCCAACGTACCGGCATGACCGACTTTCAACTTCTTTACTTTCATCCTCCGACAAATGTGATAACGTGCATGACCTACCACTTTGAACGACGTCCAACCGAGAGGCTTATTGAAAAAAAGTACTTCTCCTTCTTTAAAATTCAAATGCTTGCTTATTTATTTACGATTTGACAATTTACGATTTACGATTGAGATCACTCTTTCGTTGAAAAAACTCAATGCTTTTTAATTCAAAAGACTCAATACCAATGTAGCCGTACCTGCTATGGCACAATAAATGGCAAAATAAATCAGCTTCCCTTTCTTCACAATATTGATCATCCATTTACAAGCCAGGCAACCGGAAACAAAAGCGGCAATAAAACCCACGATCAATGAAAGAGCAGGAATATCCCCTGCCACAGCCTCACCTTTCATCATCTTCATCCCATCCAGCAAAGCTTCGCCCAAGATGGGAGGGATCACCATCAGGAAAGAGAATTGTGCCAATTTCGCTTTATTATCACCCAATAAAAGCCCGGTAGCAATCGTCGAACCCGAACGGGAAAGTCCCGGAAGCACGGCACACGCCTGAGCCAGGCCGATGACAAAGGCATCCTTCATGGATATATTCTCTTTCGGGCGGGGTTTCGCATAATAAGAAAACGTAAGCAGAAGAGCCGTTACAAGCAAACAACAACCCACAATCAACAATCCCGAGCCAAATATAGCTTCTACATAATCTTTAAAAAACACGCCTACAATCCCGATGGGAATCATCGAAATCAGAATATTTATCACATAACGGGTTTCGGCATTCATTTCGAACTTGAACAATCCACGAAAAATCCAGTCGATCTCTTTCCAAAGGATCACAAGAGTACTGAATACAGTAGCCACGTGCACCACAATCGTGAAAGCCAGATTATCTTCTCCTTTGATGTCGAACAAAGCAGAGCCAATAGCCAGATGACCACTACTACTCACAGGTAAATACTCCGTCAGTCCTTGAATGAGACCGAGGATAAGAGCTTCGAACCATTCCATTCTTATTCTTCTATTTTAGTTTTGGGTTTGCGCAATACTGCATATATCATAAAAATAAAGCCGAAGAAACAAACGACCGGCGCTACTTTAATTCTTCTCACACTAAAAATATCCGGTTCGAAAACGGTCTCCGTAGAAGAAGGTCCCGTCATCAGGATAAAACCGATAATTACTACCGCCATTCCGATGGCGAGTAATATAAAGTTAGTTTTATCAAAAGCAAATTTCTGTTTGTCAGCCATGATGTTATTTACGATTTAACGATTTACAATTGAAATTACAATGTTTATATTATGTTGCATATTCAGACTATATGTAATACAAGGTACTTGCCTTCATCCTCAGATACTTGTTGATGGACAGGTAAGCACACAGGAACGTAATAATAATACCAAATACCAGAACAGAACCGGATACCAGTAACATCACCTCAGGAGTTATCACACGAATCAGTTCGGGTTCATAAGAGACCAGCCAATACGCTGCTCCCATCAGAATTGCATCGGCCATAATACCGGCCAGCACACCGCTCCATATATTTCGCCGCAAAAACGGACGGCGGATAAACCCCCAACTGGCTCCCACCAACTTCATAGTATGAATAAGGAAGCGTTTGGAGTAAATAGCCAAGCGTATCGTATTATTTATCAAAGCAAAAGAAATAAGCGTGAGCACCACTGCCAAAGTCAGGAGCACCAGACTTATGTTCCGGATATTCTCATTCACCAGATCGATCAGTTCACGTTGATAAAGCACCTCCTGAATATTGGTATTTTTCTTTATCAGCTTCTCTATCTTGGCGATACTGTCGGAATTGGCATAATCGGAATGCAATTTGATTTCAATGGAAGCCGTAAAAGGGTTGTATCCTAAAAACTCCTCCGGATCGGTTCCCATTGCTTCAGTCTGCTCTTTGAGAGCCTGTTTTTTAGAAATATATTCCGTCTGCTTCACAAACGGTTCTTTATCCAGTCTTTTCTGTAATTTCAAAATATCGGCCTCTTTCATATCATCGCTGATAAGAACAGAGAAATTAATATTTTCCCGGACATAAATGGAAAGATTGTGCGCTGCCAAAACAAAAAACACGACAAGCCCCAACAGCAACAACACCAACGTCGTACTGATGCTCGACGTTATGAATTGCATGTCGAAATAGGAGACTGAATTATTTTTGTTTTTACTCTTCATCAGCGTTTCTTTCTAAATACATAAATCATCGAACTGCTACGTTCTTTCTTACCTAACGCACTAAGCCATGCTACCGCTCCGGTACACATTCCTTTCACAAACGGAAACGAACTTCCCCGATGCTTCTCGCTCAACATCGATACATAAAAAGCATCAAACGGCATCGGATGACGCGCTGCCATGATAAATCCGTGTTTGGAAGCAAGTTGCTGTATAGTGACCGGAGTGAAGTGCCACAGATGACGGGGTACGTCATACGCCGCCCAATACTCACCATATTTACCGGCATCGTAAGAAGAACAATTAGGTACAGCTACGATAAGCACACCTCTATCGGACAAAAGCCCGCGAAGACATTCCCACGTTTCATCCAGATGCTCCAGATGCTCCATCACATGCCATAAAGTAATCACATCGAACGAGCCGGGTTCGAACTCCTGCAAGGCTTCCTCTCCTTTCACTTCCAGTCCGAAGTGCTCTTTGGCAAACACACGTGCCTGGGCATTTTTTTCGATAGCTTCTACTTTCCATCCGCGTTGTTCCATCGTTGCGGCAAAATAGCCTGTCCCCGTACCTATATCGAGCAAACGTCCTCTTTTACGATGAGATTCCTTGGCTACCAGACGCGCTTTCTTGCCCAACATGTACTTACGCACCTGATGGTAAATGGCATTCATTGCACCTTTTTTCGTATCGGAGTGGGAAATGTAATCGGGAGTTTCATAATAACGCCCTATCTCTGCTTCTACAGGAACATCCTGCGTGAAAGTAAATCCGCAATCTTCGCAGGACATCACATCGAACTGTTCACCCGATGCATAGAAATCCGTACAAGTCATGACACGCTTCAAGTGCGTGCCACCGCATAGCGGACAAGCATTTATAGAGAGTTTATTCATTGATTATTGCCATAAATTAAGTGCGGCATTAAGTCACAAGACCGCACTTCACCCGAATTTGGTGCAAAGAAACAAATAAAAAGTGATGTAAGGTAGTTTCTTTGAGGTCTTTTAACAGATAATGTAACTCAAATGCAATGTATATAAAACTGCGATGAAAAGTTGGCATGCCAGATAACCGGCTCATACACAAATTCAATACCGGCATAAAGAATATTAGATTTTTTATTTAACTTCGTAGCCATATTCAATTAGAATACTTCAATAAATTTAGAAATGGAAAAGATAAACAAAGAAATAGTTTTATTACTTATCAATGGTAGTCATTCTGCCTTTTCTAAAATATACGTAAAGTGTCACCGGCAATTCTTTCTACTGGCATTGCGTTATCTGAAATCAAAAGAAATGGCAGAGGATGCCGTACAATATTCATTCATGAGACTGTGGGAAACCCGCACCCAGATTGACGTAGAGCAGGGAGTAGAACCTTATCTGTATGGAATCCTTAAAAACCACTTATTAAACACATATAAATTCCATCAGTTAACCCTCGAAAAGAAAGAAGAAATCATATTGGGAATGCCACTTTTTGAAGAGGAGAATATCACACAAACCCTGTACAGGAAGCAACGGGATGAAGCTATACGGAAAGCCTTGGCCTTATTGCCGCCACAAAAGCGCCGCATTTGCCAAATGAAAATTTTCGAAGGACTTTCCAATGCCGAGATAGCCCAGCAACTCAACATTACAGTAAATACGGTAAAAGTATCCTATTACAAAGCTATATTGTCATTGCGTGAAAGCCTCAACGAAAAAGATTTTATCTGTATTTGCATGGTGTTGCTCAGCGCCTCTCTTTCTTGATTACACCCGCATCGAAGTGTTTATAAAAGTTAAACATCAAGAGTTGAGTAATACTTTCTTTCGCCAAGATTTTACTCTATATACAACGCAAGAGCAAACCGTTTTTCTCTCTGCCACTTAAAACTAATAAAATGACAACAGAAAACCATCATCCAATTACCGACGAAGACATCCGCCTTTATTTATGCGATGCCTTGTCACCCGACCGGAGAGCAGAAATACGTCGATGGTTCGGTACCGAAGAAGGGCAGCGTTATCTATCGGAAGTAATTGACGAGGATGTAGCCCGTATTCTGTCCGGAGAAGAACTGCATAGCTCAGAATCCATAGAGATACAACCGCTTCATATCGAGATTCCAACAGAAAAAAGCAAGAAACGCTTTCAACCGACAATCGGATGGTGGTTGCGCAGTATCGCCATATGGATACCGGCCATTTTATTATTAGCCACCGGAGGATACATGTATTACAACCAGACACAATCTCCCCGCCTGGCCGAAATATATGTTCCTAAAGGAGATATCCAAACAATTATCTTTCAAGACGGCACCAAAGTCATACTGAACGCCGACTCCCGGTTAAAGTACACACCCGGATTCAAATTATTCAGTCGCGAAGTAGAGTTAGAGGGAGAAGCTTACTTTGAAGTAACCAAAAACAAGATTCGTCCATTCACAGTACACACTTCGGGAGTAGACATCAGAGTGCTGGGAACAAAATTCAATATCAAAGCATACAATGACGAATCGGATATCATTACTACTTTAAATCAAGGCCATGTCCGGGTCAGCGATATTCGGGGAAGAGCTTTAGAGCTATTTCCGGGAGAACAAATCGTTTATGAAAAGAAAAACGGGACAATGCATAAACGTACTCTCGAAAATGTCGCCGACTACTCGGGCTGGAAAACAAACAGCCTGTATTTTACAGATACCCGTCTGGATCATATCTCGAAAGAACTATCCCGCAAGTTCAATAAAGAAATTGTATTAATGGATCCGTCTTTGGAAAGCTCCATATACACAATATCTTTCAACAACATGCCATTAGATTCAATATTGGAAGATCTGACCCGCATCTCTCCGGTCAGGTATGAAAAAATCAACGACAAGATACTAATATACAAAAGAAAATAAAAAGAGGTAGCCAATAAAGGAATAGGGCCCTTCCATTGACTACCAGTTTCATTTTTTAATATAAAATACAAAACAAAAGTATGAAAATTTTGCCAGTTTTTATCAGAAGACGGGTGATAAGGATTCGTTTTTTAAATTTTCTTAAAAAAGAATCACATTCATTCGTTTTAAGAGGTACAGTAGCCATGCTATTCCTTTTTAGCACAGGGATACTTTATGCTCAAAAGGTATCGGTACGGTACAAAGACGTACCTTTAAAAAACGTATTAAACGACGTTGCCAAACAATCCAAGCTGCGCTTGGCATATAGTGGCAGCTTTACAGACTTATCAGTGAAAGTCTCGGTACAAGCATCCGGGAAAGATGTAAAAGAGGTACTCGCCGAACTCTCTCAAAAAACCAATGTAAATTTTGAGGTGCGTAACGGAAGTATTTATATTTATATCAAGGAACCTCCGCAGAAAGAAAAAAAAGAGAAAGCAAGCTTCTCATTGTCCGGCACTGTTTATGACGAGAACAATCTTCCTCTGATAGGCGTCAATGTATTGATCAAAGGCACCACCAAAGGAACGAGTTCGAATATGGACGGCGAGTTCACCATAACAGCCGAAAAAGGAGACATTCTCGTGCTTTCTTATTTGGGCTATACATCGAAAGAACTGACGGTAAAAAACAAAGAACCGATGCGGATCGTAATGTCTGAAGATACCAAAGTACTTTCCGAGGTTGTGGTAATCGGATACGGTGCAGTTCGTAAAACAGATGTGACGGGTGCCATCTCCAGCATAAAGATGGATGATCTGAGTATCACCACACCGACACTCGAACAGGCGCTGGTAGGTCACGCTGCCGGTGTCGAGATCAAACAGACATCGGGAAGTCCGGGCGAAGGTTTATCATTGCGGGTCCGTGGGGTAAGCTCCATCAATGCCGGTTCGGAACCGCTTTACGTAGTCGACGGATTTCCGACATCCAAAGATGTATATATCAATCCGAACGATGTAGCTTCCATAGAAGTGCTAAAGGACGCAGCATCTGCAGCTATATATGGTTCACGTGCTGCCGGAGGTGTTGTTTTAATAACCACCAAACGGGGTACAAACAGCGGACGTGCAAAAGTAGAGTATGATTTTCAATATGGTTTTCAACAGGTAGATCACAAAATAAAAATGCTGGATGCTTATGGCATGCGCGACTTATCGATAGAATGCGCCAACAATGCCTATCGCGACTGGTGTACCAAAAACGGGAAAGAATACGATCCGTTACACAACAACGAATACCGCATGTCCGTAGCCGGGGCAACCAGTGGAAAAATTTTCCAGATACCGGACATCTTCTTTGATTTCACCACAGGGCAGCCTGTAGAACCGGCTTATAACACAGACTGGCAGGATGCCATATTCTCCACGGCCCCCATAATGAAACATAATCTGAACATTACCGGTGGTAGTGACCGTATCAGATACATGGCCAGTGCCGGATATATGGAACAGGACGGTATCATCGCTCCTTCTTATCACCACCGGTTCACAACACGTTTCAACATCGACGGCAAGCTGACCGACCGGTTAAGTATAGGTGTCAATACTTCGGCCTCCTATACGAAAAACCGGATTGTACAGGCCGAAGGCCGCCATTACAATGACGGTATCATCATGAGTGCCCTTGTCATGTTCCCACAGTTTCCGGTATACAACGCAGACGGCTCGTATGCCGTAGACCAACAAATGCAGTATGCAAAGAAATATTCGGTAGCACCGGCCGAGAATCCGGTAGCCTTAGCACATGAGATTGAAGATTATCAGAAAAGATACATGTCTTCTGTTTCCGGCTATCTCGAACTGGAAGTTATAAAGGGGCTAAAAGCGAAAGTGTATTCCGGAATGCAGTATATATCCCAAACAGAAAGCTACTACCGTCCGTCCACAGTCGGAGGCACCATTATGAATACCGACGGGACAACGGCAGGTAGCGGATATGTAGGCGATCAACGGCTCTCACGTGCTTCCTACAGCACACAGACCAATCTCGACTGGATATTGGAAGCAACGCTTAATTACAACCGCACATTCGGAGATCACGGGATCAATATTCTGGGTGGTTATTCCATGCAAGAAAAAGTATACGACAATTCTTCCATCGGGGCCCGTAACTTTGTAGACGATACCATTCGGGAATTAAGTGCCCACGGCACAGCTCCCGGAGACAGTTGGGGAGATACCGACAAATTCGACTGGGCCATGATGTCTGTATTCGGACGTGTGGTATATTCGTGGAAAGACCGCTATACATTCACCGGTTCGTTACGCGGCGACGGCTCTTCCCGTTTTGGAAAGGACAATCGCTGGGGAATATTCCCGTCTGTTGCCTTGGGATGGAACCTGTCGAACGAAGAATTCTGGACCAACCATATCGGCGAAAACTTCGGTGCCAAATTGAGAGTTAGCTGGGGTATCAGCGGTAATAACAACATTGGCAATTACGAACATGTAGGCTACATGAGTAATTTAGGCGGTTACGTATTAGGGGGGCAGATAGTACCAACCCGCTATCCGAGCGCTTTCGTCGACAATCTGTTAGGATGGGAAAAAACAGACCAATATAATGTCGGAATGGATTTGAGTTTTCTGAGAAATCGTCTCACACTGTCCGCCAATTATTATAACAGTATCTCGAACGACCTGCTGTTCAACAAACCGATATCCGCCATTGCCGGAGCGACACAATATAAATCGAATCTATCCAATGCCAAAATACGCAACACCGGTTTTGACATACAAGTCGACGGACGTATTTTAACCGGCCCTGTCACCTGGAATGTCGGTGCAAACCTTTCTCTGAACCGGAACAAGGTACTCTCGTTGCCCGATTCTCAATCCATTGTCAGTATCGGAGAAAGAAGTGCCATCAGCCACATTACCATGGTTGGAAAGCCGATCGGTTCTTTTTATGGCCTGAACAGTCTCGGAGTCATTTCGGAAGAAGAGTATCAACGTATTCTGGTAGACAAACAACACATCGGTGAAGAAGGTTACCAACTGACCGGTCCGGCCGTATGGAACTATGAAAATGTACAGCCGGGAGATGCAAAATGGAAAGACGTAAACAATGACGGTAAAATTACGGATGACGACCGGGAAATATTAGGAGACAACTACCCCGACTTCACCTACGGCTTCAGCACCAACATCAGCTATAAAGGAGTGAGCCTGAGCGCCTCTTTCTCCGGTGTACAAGGAGCACAAGTCATCAGTTTCCAGAATTACTATCTCCTGAACATGGAAGGCACCTGCAATCAGTTTGCATTGGCCGCCGACCGTTACAACTCCGTAACCAACCCTGATCCGGCCATGTATCGTGCCAACATTGCCACTACCAACAAAAACACTTATGGAGTTTCATCTTACATGGTAAATGATGCATCCTATTTCCGTTGCACTAACATAACCTTAAATTACAACCTGCCTCAGAAATGGGTAGAAAAAATAAAATTAAGGGGTGTATCGCTTTTTGCCTCCATCGATAATGCGTTTACGATCACCGATTATATCGGTTATAATCCGGATGTAAGTTATAAATCGGGTAATTTGATGCCCGGCTTCGATTGGGGAACTTACCCTCTCTCACGAGCTTATAATTTCGGTTGTAAATTATCATTCTAAAAACAAAGCTGCATTATGAAAAGAATAAAATCAATAAAGAATATAATCCTCCTCGGCTACCTGATTATCGGGTTTACTTCCTGTGACTTTCTGGACCGTTCGGATCCCGACAAATTGAACAAAAACGATTTCTATAAAACGGAAAACGATATGTATCAGGCATTAAACGCAGCCTACGACGGATTAAAAACAAACTATTACAACAACATGTACTACTGGACCGAAATCAGATCCGACAATACGACTTTGGCATCTAAAACAGCCAATTCGGGCATATACAATGATTTCGATGTATACAACCTTACATCCAGTAATGCAGAGGTACAACGGGCCTGGTACGGAATGTTTACCTGTGTCCACCGAAGCAATGTAGTGCTCGACTATATCGATAATGTACCGATGGACGACGAAAAGAAAAGCCAGTACAAAGCAGAAGCCCGTTTCTTACGTGCCTTGTCTTACTACAACCTGTCGCAACTGTTCGGAGATGTTCCTATCGTAGACAAGCAACTAAACAGTGAAGCAGAAGTCCTCAAATACGGACGGCGCCCGATAGCGGAAGTCTATGATTTCATTGTAAAAGACCTGAAATTCGTAACACAAAGCCAACTGCCCGACAATTGGGGATTTGACGGAAGTAATCCCAACTTCGGACGCGCCTCAAAAACGGCCGGATATGCTTTATTAGGTAAAGTATACCTCACAATGGCCAAACGACTGAACAACGGCGCTACCCAAGATTACCTCCAACTGGCAAAAGAGGCTCTCGATGCCGCTTATAGTGCACGGCCATTCGGAGAACTGAAAGACATTGCATACGGCAAAGTATTCGGAGTAGCCAATATTACCTGCAACGAAATCATCTTTCAAGTAATGTATCTGCAAGGAACAGACGAAGGCTCTTATTTTGCTAAAAATTTCCAACCTCTCAGCGCCACAGGAATCATTTCGCAATCACAGGGTTTGGGAGACAATATTCCGGAAAACGACCTGATTCAGGAGTATGAAACCGGCGATATGCGCAAAGTCGTCTCCTATAAAACATATGGAACTACCCCTTACGTAAACAAATATGTAGATTTGGGAGATTCCCAAGGACGTGGCGGTTCTTGCTGGATCGTACTTCGTTATGCCGATGTCATCCTGATGCTTGCCGAAGTAAATGAAGCTCTCGGACTCGAACCCGAAGCCATAACCTATATAGATATGATCCGTACCCGTGCCAAACTCAAATCCTATGAGCAGGCCCCGGAATCTTACAAAAACGACTACCCGACAATAAAGGATGTCATCTTGCATGAGCGACGTATCGAGTTGGCTTTCGAAAATCATCGTTGGTTCGACCTTCTCCGTTTCTATAAACCGGACGATTTAGTAAAATTCTTAAATGACAAATCGGTACAAGGATGTTCCAAGCGTGATTTATTGCTTCCTATACCGTGGCGGGAAGTATCTATAAACCCATCCGGGATGTATCAGAACGACGGATACTAAGATCCGGATAACCTCTATTTAAAAACTTTTCCGCAGGGAGTCAACCCTCTCTGTTGGCCCTTGCTATACCTATAAATTAAAAACATTACAATTATGAGAACAAAAGTATTCCTTTTCACAGCACTGGTAATGAACTGTTTAACCGGTTTCTCCCAGAAATATTTATGGAACAGTCAATTTGGTATCGCCGATACAGAAACTTCTGCAAAAAGCATGGCGATAGACACTGATAACAATGCATACCTCACAGGAAACTTTACCGGAGCAGAAATGACAATCGGAAATAAGGAGGTAACGGGAGCCTCAATGGTAATGGATGCATATGTCGCAAAATTTACCCCGAACAATCAATGTGTATTTGCCTCATCAATCAAAAGCTCTTCCGGTTCGATCCTTGTACAAAGTATTGCTGCAGATGCATCGGGCAATTCATTTGTGGCAGGTAACTTCGAATCGGACGCGGAGATCACCGAAACATTAAAAATAGAATCCGACTATAAAGATTTCTTCATCGCCAAATACGATGCCACAGGAAATCCTCTCTGGCTAAAAGGAACCACTTCGGGGATAGAGCCTGTCATCAAGAGTATAGCGGTAAATCCAAACGACGGCAGTTTTGCCATCACGGGAGCTTTCACCGGAAACTTAAACATAGAAATGAACGGAGGTGAACACGAAATCTCATCCGGCAATTCCGAACTCGCTTTCTTCATTGCTAAATACGACAATAATGCTAATCTGATTTGGGCGAAAACAATGTCGGGAAACGGCACCGGGACAGGAAATCTTATTTCCATAGACGAAAAGGGAGATATTTATGCAGTCGGTACATTTAGCGGGACCATCCAATTCGAAACACAGTCCATGACAGCAGCTTCTGTAGAAAATACCGATAATTTCCTTGTGAAATATGCAGCCGACGGAAGTATGGCCTGGGCACGCAGCCTAAAGGGCAGTAAGTTGGATGATATCAATGCGATGGATGTAGCCAACCATCAAGTGGTAATCGGTGGAGTGATACGAAGCGAAGACCTTGCGGTGGATAATGCTCCCGGCATCCTTATGAAGACTTTGGACACTACGGGAACGTGGAACAGCATGCTCATTATTTCTTTCGACACCGACGGAAATTATCAATGGAATTATATAGCAGGCAGTAGCAACCAACCGACCGATGTGAAAACGATTGCCATCGAAAAGGACGGTTCGATATGGAATGCCGGTACAACCTTCGGCACATATTATTTCAATCCAGATGCAGAAGATGAAGCGAAACAATTCCCTTCTAAAGCTAAAGGAGGACAGGATATGTATCTGATGAAACTGTCGTCGAAAGGGGAAGTGTTGATAGGACACCGTGTGGGAGATGCAACCAAGGAAGGAGCAATGGCAATGGCGGTAGGTAACGAAGGCATCTTGTACGTAGCCGACATGGTATCTACCCGTAGCGGTGCTACGGCTTCCCCTGTCAATCTATTCGGTGATCCCATTACAGTGCCGACCATTGGTACTGCATACAGTGTCGCCCTATTGTGTTATCAGCAGATCTACGCCACACCTGCCATCCTGCCGAATGCAGTGCCCGGAACAGCATTCAGCCAAATAATCAATGCCGAAAATGCAAATGGAGATGCCGAATTTACATTATATTGCGGCACACTCCCCGAAGGGTTCACCCTAAACCCGACTACCGGGGAACTAAGTGGAACAAGCACCGTCACAGGAAGCTATCCGATTGTCGTCTGTATGAAAGATGCCGATGGAAATACGGGATTTGCAGAGTACCTTCTCAACGTCTCTACCGGTACCGGATTAGAAGATTACCGGCAGGAGGCAGTCAGGGTATGGGGAGACCACGGCGCTATCGAGATATTAACCGGCACATCCAGCTACCGGGTAATGATATTCGACCTTTCCGGCAGACTGGTAAAACAAGAGCGTTTGCAAGGCAACGAACGTTATTCTCTGGAAAACGGTATCTATACAGTAGTAATGGAAGACAGCATCTCAGGCAAACAGTCCGTATACAAGGCAAGCGTCTATTAATATTAACCCATGGGGAAAATGCCCGGTGCAATGTCCGGGCATCCCTTTCTTTATGACATGTATATCATGAACAGAATCCTAATCATCATTCTACTTCTTACCTGTACCGTATCTCATGCGCAACCGCCCGAGACTGTGCAACATTTAGGAAGTACGATAACCACATACGGACGTAAAATCATATCGGATAAAGGAAGCATCTGGCTGACCGGAGAATTCAACGGAGAACTCATTACCGATACGCAAACCGACCTAACATCCGCCCTACCTACTGTCTTCGTAGCCCGCTATTCGGTCGAAGGCATTCGTGAGCATCTGAGTATGATTGAAAACGAGTCACAGGTCAGATCGGCTGTAACAGACGAGAACGGAACATTATGGCTGCTCACTGGGACAGACGGAAACGAGAAATTGTACTCCATCTCTCCGAAAGGTGTCCTATCCGCTCCTATGTCATTCGCAGAACATATGGATCTCATCTTGAAAGATTTTGTATTGCTCGACCATACATTGTATCTCTGTGGGAATTCCGGGGAACAATATTTTCTGGCTGCCTATTCAATGTCCGGAGAGCAACTGTGGAAAATCTCGGAAAGCGAATATGCATCTGCTTCGGCAGAAAAGATAGTGACCGATGGAACGGATATTATTCTTGCCGGAACATGCAGGGGAACAATGACAGGCGATACAAACCTATTTGCGAGCCGTTTCAACACATCCGGAAAGAAATTATGGACTTGCCCGATAATCGGGACAGGAAACGAATCCCTATCCGACATGGCATGCATGAATAACGGTAAGATTGCCCT